>Ga0160178_115351_pt1 | contig 68661 bp, 57 predicted proteins | sample met4sta_2_FD_108560 | JGI IMG/M metagenome (GOLD analysis project Ga0160178, IMG submission 108560) | Synthetic bacterial communities of pure cultures from sediment of Lake Washington, USA, under low oxygen conditions - MT... | ecosystem: Engineered > Modeled > Simulated communities (microbial......
GCTATAAGACGGATTACCGCAACTTCGGCAGGCTGATGTCAGCGTTTTGCTATCGTGAAACCGCCATATGGATTGGCCTTCTCACAAAACCTATGTGCCCGCTTAATGATCATGCACTTTCTCTTGTAGCCAAACTTTAATCAATGATTGATAGGGTACATCACGCGAATTGGCCGCAGCCTTAATGGAGTCCAGCAGATGTTGCGGTAAGCGCAGAGAAATCGTTTTGGTTGTTGGTTTTAGATTGGGCAGCACCACGGATTGTGCTTTGCTCCAGTCGAGATAATCTGTGGAATCGTTGGATTCCCAAAAAGCTTGTTCTTCCGCTTCGTTTGCGAATTGCGGGATAGTTTTAAGTTGTTTGCTCATAAATAGTACGCTCTTTTCTGTGCATGTCTCTGGCCGAGATCACGCGGATATTTTTACCCAGGTCACGCAAGGTAAAAGAGTAATATGCAAAGTCTATCAGACGCTGAAAATCTTGGAAACGGAGCGTAGCGAAGTGAAGATTTTAGCTCCAGCTTGGGAACCCAGTCGTGAAAGCTCTAACTTCCCGTCTACTCTCGCCACTCTGTAGTACGGTCATCAGAAGCCTATTGAGTTCAATGTCCCCCGTGCCCACACGACCTAACCCTAAGGGCAAATCACTGGCTTACGTTGTTTCTCTGGTTTTAACGCTCCTGCTTCTTGTCTCGCGAAGCTGGAGCTTCGCCTTCTGAATTCCCAAGCTGGAGCTTGGGAACTAGCGGAACGTGTTTTGCGCAGGTACGGAAAAACCGGGTAGGAGACGCTGTGCATCCCATTGGAAAGGTACGCACAGCGTACCCTACGACCTGCTTCCAGATTCAACCGCCACGGATAATATCCTGATCTACGCCATACATTTTTGAATTTGTTTCTTCGACATAAACTCTTCGATTGCCCCGATCGCACCGTCCCCGGTAAAACTTAAATACAAACTCCAGCTCGCTAAAAATGTCTTCTTTTGTCGGCAACATTCTATAAATCTCCCACACAGTATCGCATTTCCAGATGTGTTGATCAGGAAACACATAAACAGCAAAAGGTTCTTCAAGTTGATGCTCAGCAAGCAGCCGCGCATTAGGCGCTTGTTGAAAATATTTCGGTTTTCAATCGTCCGACCATTTGCCGGATGTTCGCTAATAAATATAAATCATTCAAATACAACGTTTTATTTTTTATGTAGGTTGAGCTTTTCGGTGTTTTTACTGATTGATCATTGTATGGCATGGAACATGCTTTGTTCATAAAGACAGTATCAACTAAAGCCGGTCGACAGTGGGGTTATTCCCTTCGGTTCATCCATGAGTAGGCAGGAGCCGGCATTTTTTTTAGCAACGGGAGATCTCGCATGAATAGTCCTTTGGTGGCTTTTGATAAATTTGAACCGGCAACTCTCGCGCCCGAGAGAAAAAGGGCCGATGTCGTTCCCATCAAGCCGGAAATCGGTCTGCTGAGGGAAAACGTGTCCGCTTCATCGGTTGCCGTGGCGTTGGGGGATTTTAGATCAGGCTCCGATTTTCGCGATAGTAAGGCCATCGACTATCTGATTATAGGTGTTCTGTCGATATTGGTGCATACCACTGTTGTCGAGTATTTCAAGCACGTCGCGGTTGAAAAAGAAGAGCTGGTTGAGCCGGTCAAACCGCCATCCAAGGTGCAGATTTCGTTTGTTCGGCCTCAGCCGAAGCCGGTTGTCCAGCCGCCACCGCCTCCGCCGAATGTGGTGGCGCTTAAGAAGCCGCCTAAACCTAAGGTGCAGCCGAAGCCGGTTCCCAAGCTTGTCGAACCGCCTCCTGTTGCAACGCCGACGGCTGTGCAAGCCGATGCGCCGGTGGTTTCTGCTCCGCCCGCGCCCCCTGCGCCGCCGGTAGAAGAAAAGGTAACCGAGCCGCGTGCGGGTGCCAGTTATCTGGATAATCCGGAGCCGGTTTATCCGGATGTGGCTATGGAGCGCGGTTGGGAAGGAAAAGTGCTGATGAAAGTGCATGTTCTCGCCAGTGGCAAGCCTGACAGCGTTTCCGTCATTAAATCCAGCGGAAAGGACGTGTTGGACAATGAAGCGGTGAGAACGGTAAAACAATGGTCATTTGCTCCTGCCATGCGTGGAAAAACGCCAGTCGACGGTTGGGTAACGGTTCCTATCTCTTTTAATTTACAAGTTTGAGGTTTTATTTATGACAGAAACAACATCTGCTGCAACGGCAATTCCACCGGCAGCTAATCAAATACCGGTTTCAGGTGCGGATATTGCGAGTGCGGCTAGCGCAACGCCTGCGGCTCCTGAAATTACTTCGGCGCTGATTGTCGATGCCACTTTATGGATTTTAATCGGCTTTTCTGTGGTGACGTGGGCTTTGATACTGATCAAAGGCATACAGCATCTGCGGATTTCTCAGCACAATCGAAGTTATGGCAAGAAATTTTGGGGAGCCCAGGATTTTCAGGCAGCGGCTGCATTGGAAGGCAATAAAGGACCGGCTGCCAGAGTCGCCGATATTGGTTTTACTACCTTGATAGAAGCCGACGGCGGCACAACCACGCACGATCTGGAGCATACCGGGGATCGCCAGGAATTGCTGGACAGACGCCTGCGGCAACAAATGCAGAAAGAGCGCGGCGCGCTGGAAAGCGGCCTGGCTATCTTGGCAACCATCGGCAGTATCTCGCCATTTGTGGGCTTGTTCGGCACGGTTTGGGGAATCATGGGCGCGCTGACCAGCATCAGTAAAAGCGGGTCGGCCAGTCTGGACGTTGTGGCCGGACCGATCGGCGAGGCGCTGATTGCTACGGCCGTCGGTATTGCGGTCGCGGTGCCTGCAGTTATCGGCTACAACTTTTTTATTCGCAGAAACAAGGTGATCTGGGCATTTCTTGACGATTTCGCTATCGATTTTGTCCATCTCGCCTTGAAAACCTCGTTTTTAATCAAGCGTCCGGTTTCCGGTTCGGTCGCATCGCCGCGCACTAGCGGAACGGGAGCGAAACATCCGGTTCTAAAAGCCAGTCATGAAGACTTACAAGCGGAAGGAGCGCAAATCTGATGGCGATGAATACAAAAGACAGCGGCGGTGAGGATGACGTGATGGGCGAAATCAACGTCACGCCTTTGGTGGACGTGATGCTGGTGCTGTTGGTGGTGTTTATCGTCACCGCGCCGTTATTGACTCAAGCCGTACATGTCAATTTGCCGAAGACTGCCGAAACCGCACCGCCTGAGGAAAAAGAAGCCGTCTATATCAGTGTCGACGCAAAGGGCAAGGTTTTCATCGACAAAACCGAGATTGCTCTGGAAGCCTTTGAAAGCGAGTTGTTAACCCGTAAGGCGGCCGATCCTGAGATTGCGCTCAATCTAAATGCCGACGATGCCGTTCAATACGGCACGGTAGCCAAAGTGATGTCATCGATAGAACGATCCGGAATTACCAAATTATCGGTTCTGACTATTCCCGGCAAGTAATCAACGCAAAAAACAGAATTTGAACCGGCCTTTTTGGGGCCGGCTAGGGATGCTTTGCCCAACGAAACAGAGCTGACCTTAATTTTATGAGTAACTTTTAAGAAGGAAATTTAGATGAGTATTGACAGGTTAGGGCGGCCGGCTACAACCAAGAGCCCGAAATCGCTGAAAAAAAACAAGACTGACGGCCGGTCTTTATCCGCTAATGCGGGTGAAAACACAGCGCAAAGCGAGACACATAAACATAATCGGGCGGCTCTAAACGGCGCCGCGATGATTATTGCAGGCGCTTGTTTGTTAGCGCCGGACTACAGCTTTGCCACGGATAGTTCCGGTGATTTGGCGGCAGAAGTTGAGCGGCTAAGAAAAGAATTGGGCGAAACCAAGAAGGAAAACGATCAGCTTAAAAAAGCGGTTTCCAATAGCAATGTCGGAACGGCAGCTAATGCGGCACCGGCCCAGCCAGTCCCAGCAGCAACGACGGCTGTTGCAACTGCCGAGCCCCCCAAAAAAGAAGAGAAATCTTTCGATGACGAACCCAAGAATCTGTCGGAAGTCGTCGTAACCTCGCGTCGTAAGGAAGAAAAACTCCAGGAAGTGCCGATCCCTATTGCGGTGATCAGCGGCGAACAGATGAAGCGCGATAATATCGTCAGCGTGTCGGATTTTGCGCGTCGGGTACCTAATTTAGGAGTTACCGCGACTAACGTGCGACAAACCAGTATCGCCTTGCGTGGTCTGGGTAAAAACAGTGGCAACGAATCGATGGAAGCTAGTGTCGGTGTCATGGTCGATAACGTCTGGTCGTCTTGGGTCGGTTCAACCTGGACTAATTACGCCGACATCGACCATGTTGAAGTTTTGCGCGGGCCACAAGGCACTTTGCAAGGTAAAAACAGCAACCTGGGTTTAATCAACGTCGTCACTCAAACTCCATCCTTTAAATCCGGTTATTACGTCGATGGTTTCGGTGGTAATCGTGATTCCTTACAAGGCAAGGCCGGCGCGACAGGCACTGTTTTGCCGGGTCTACTCGCCTATCGCGCCTCGTTTTATGTCGATAGACGCGATGGTTCTATTGCCAATTTGGATGCGCCCAAAACCGATGGTCGTTTACAGGAAACTAATGCAATGGGGGGACGGCTACAGTTTTTGTTGACGCCAAGCGATGTGCTTTCTGCAAGAGTCATTGTTGATCGCGCCACCTCATCGCAAACCATGAGTGTTGGCCCGCTTATCGATGATCGAGCAACTTTTACCGATGGCCGGGTTCGTCCTATCACCTTTAGTTCACGTTTGGGACGCGATTGGTTCAATTCTCTCAAGAACTCCGGGCAGCCTCTTACTGTGATCGGCGATCCACGCAAAGTAGCCGAGAATGATAGACAGGTGTCGCGGGGCGATCAGCAAGGGGTGTCCGCAGAGATCAACTGGGATGTTCTTAAACACAAAATAACGTCGGTTTCCGCCTATCGTGATGCGCTATTCGAACCGCATCACGATGGCGATTCCACTACCGCCGATATTCAGCATATCAGTGGCTGGCAAATAAAAAATAAGCAATGGTCGCAGGAGCTTCGTATTGCGTCTCAAGAGCCGGGGCCGATTGACTATCAAGGGGGGCTTTTCTGGATGCATAGTCAAGCAACGGCCGAAAATCAGCGCTTATATGGCACTGATGCCGGTGCTTTTTATGCCAGTGACGCTCAATTTGCGGCATTAAATGCAACAGCTGCCGGCAGGGAGCAATTACGGCAATCATTGGATGGGGTGATGAAAACCGGTACTAGAAATCCGGAAGTTGATAGTTATGCCGCTTACGGACAAGTTAACTGGCATATCACCAAGGCCGCGACTTTAACGCTGGGTTTGCGTGATACCTATGAAGAACGCTACAACCAAGGCACGGATGGCTATGTCGGTGGTGCGGCTGTTACCGGCACCGCGCTGGCGATACGCAATAGCGCCCTCGGTAATAACGGCGTTAAATGGACCCAGGGCAAACAGGGTTTTAGTCAGAACTCACAAAATTGGTTGGTCAACCCTAGCTACAAGATCACCAAAGATCTGATGACTTATTTCTCGGTGTCAGGCGGGCAGAAGTCAGGAGCGGCTCAATTTAATGACACGACCGGCGCGATTGAAAATGTTAAACCCGAAGACGTGATGGACTACGAATTAGGTGTCAAGAGCAACTGGTTCAATCGTCAATTGGCGGTCAACGTAAACCTGTACAACACGGTGGTTAATGGTTTTCAATCCCAGCTGTCAGTGATTGATCCTGGTACAGCTTCGGGTTACAGGACCACTCTGGGGAATATCAAAGAAATTCAGTTGCAAGGGGTGGAACTGGAGACTAATTGGAACGTGACGCAAGGCTTGAACTTATTTCTGAACGGCTCCTTCAACCATGCCGTATATAACGATTTTAAAGATGCGCCTTGCCCGGCAGAGTTGGGACTTACTACAAATTGTGACCAATCCGGTCAAACCATTCCTAATGCGCCGCAGTTTACCGCTAACTATGGCATGGACTATAAAGTGCCTCTCGGCTTCGGCAAGTTCAATGATCACGGCTTGCAATGGCATGCGTTCCTGGTCGACAGTTATAAATCGGCTGCCAACTATAACGCCAGCTTATCGGCTTCAGGCAAACAGGATGCCTATCATGTCACCGATGGCGGTATCGGTATCGGCACTAAAAATGGCCAGTACAACCTGGATTTGGTGGGCAGGAATATTTTCGACACCATTTACCTAACTAATGCCGGGCAAATTAGCACTCAATCTGCTGCTTCCGGCACTTATGGCGAGGCGCGTTACTACGGCGTGCATTTCCGGGCGAAATTTTAACCGGTTTTACAGGGTGGGCGGCAAGCATGGTGCTTTTCCGTCCACTCTTCAGCTTTAAAACATTTACATTTAACCCGGAGAACAAGATGTTACTCAAAACTTCACACGTAAAATTATTTTCAGTGCTGGGCGCGTTAGCGTTTGCAGCTGTTGTACAGGCCGATGACCCGGTTACTCCGGCTATTCCAGGCGTGTCGGCCGGCGGCGTCATTATCGAATTGATCAAGGACGGCTTCAAAGGCACTGAAGGCCCCATCGGCTATTCGGACGGCAGCCTGCTGTTTACTGAAACCAATGAAAACCGGATTGTGCGTATTGCGCCCGATAATACCGTTTCAACCTTCTTGGAAAATTCCAACGGCGCTAACGGCCTTGCCTTAAATGCCGGGGGCGAGATCATCGCCGTGCAAACGCTTAAACCTCAGGTCGGCATTGTTTATCCGGCCGATAAGCAAAAGGTTTTTGCCGAAAATTTCGAAGGCGTTGCCTTTCAACGGCCTAACGATGTCGTTCTTCATAAGAGCGGCGGCATTTACTTTACCGACAGCGGCACGCGTCCGACTAAAGAAAATCCTAACCCACCGGCTTCTCATCCGGGCGTATTTTACATTTCACCGACCGGCGAATTGAAACGTCTGGCTAACGACGTTGACCGTCCAAACGGTATTCAGCTGAATAAAGATGAAACTGTGCTGTATGTGGCCAATACCCTTGGCGAACATGTGCTTGCCTATGACATCGCCGCTGACGGATCGATTTCCAACCGGAGAAACTTTGCCAAGCTGGACGGCTGGAAAAATGAAGAAAACGCCTGGTCCAGCGGTGCGGACGGTTTGGCGATAGACGATAACGACAGGCTTTATGTCGCATCGAATTCCGGCATCGAAGTGTTTGACGCCAAGGGTGACGCGTTGGGTGTTATTGCACTGCCTAAAAAGCCGCAAAACATAGCTTTTGCCGGTACCGACAAGAAGACGCTTTACGCGGTAGGACGCGGTTCCGCTTACAGGATACCTTTGATTGCACAAGGGTTTAAAGGGCGCGCCAAATAAGTTTGCAGGGTAGGAACGGTCTTGTGCTCTCGTTCCCACGCGCCGCGTGGGAACGAGGGTAACTTAAGACATTTCACCACGAAGACACGAAGAACACGAAGTTTTTACCTTGGTTTTTCTTCGTGAACTTCGTGTCTCCGTGGTGAGCTTATCAACTTTATTGATTGAATATTGACATCGTTTCCACGCACGCTCCTGCCAGGCAACGATAATTAATAGGTGAAACTATGACACGCAAAACAGCAAAAGACTTCGATCCGGAAGTGCTGAAACTATTCGACAAATACGTCCACGGCGAACTATCGCGCCGGGGATTTTTGGCTTCGGCCGCAAAATTCACGCTGCTCGGCCTGAGTGCCGAGGGTTTGCTTGAGGCGTTGAATCCGCGTTTTGCCCAGGCGCAGCAGATAGGCAAGGACGACCCGCGTATCTCGGCGAAATATGTGGAATATCCTTCGCCTACCGGTTACGGCAAAATTCGCGGCTATTTGGTCCAGCCTGCCCAATTCACCGGAAAGCTGCCGACGGTGCTGGTCGTGCATGAAAACCGCGGCCTGAATCCGCATATCGAAGATATTGCCCGGCGCATCGCGCTGGATAATTTCATCGCTTTCGCTCCCGATGGGCTATTCCCGTTAGGCGGCTATCCGGGCGATGAGGATAAGGCGCGCGAACTGTTCAAATCGCTCGATCAAACCAAAACGCGTGCCGACTTCCTCGCCGCGGCCGAGGTGCTGAAAAACCTGCCCGAAGGCAACGGCAAAGTCGGCGCGGTAGGCTTTTGCTACGGCGGCGGCATTGTTAATTTCCTGGCGACGCAGCTTCCCGATCTGGCGGCAGGCGTACCTTTCTACGGCAGTCAGCCGAGCGCCGAAGACACCGCAAAAATCAAAGCGCCGCTGTTGCTGCATTATGCTGGGGAAGATGAGCGCATCAATGCCGGTTGGCCGGCTTACGAGGCCGCGCTAAAAGCCTCCGGAATCAGCTATGAAGCTTACATTTATCCGGGCGTACAACACGGCTTTAACAACGACACCACGCCGCGTTTCGACGAGGCCGCTGCAAAGTTGGCATGGGAACGCACCATTGGTTTCTTTAATAAGCATCTGCGCGTCTAAAGCTTAGTACTGATAACTCAGGATTTTTATGCTTGAACTTCGTCCACTGTCTATTGCACTTGCCTTGTTTATGCTGTTTTGCGGCAACGCACAGGCGAGCTCGTTTGAAGCGGATACCGAGCAGGTCGCTGCGCAACTGGTCGCGTCCGTCGATGCGGTGCATCCCGGCGACGAGATTCTGGTGGGCGTGCAGCAACGCATTATTCCGCATTGGCACACCTACTGGAAAAATCCCGGCGATTCAGGTTTAGCCACCACCATAGCCTATGAGCTTCCGATAGGGGCAAAAGCGGGCAAAATTCAGTGGCCGACTCCCAACCGCATCACACTGGGGCCGGTCACGAGTTACGGCTATGAAAATGAAGTCACCTTGCTGACCAAAATTAAGGTGCCGCAAGACAGTGGTGTAGGCACCGCATTCCCGATCAAAGCTAAAGTGAAATGGCTGGTCTGCAAGGAATCATGCATTCCCCAGAAAGTGGATTTGGCGCTGGATTTGCCGGTTGTCGCGCCCGGTGCCGACGCCGGAACCGGCAGCCCGCTGATTGAACTTGCCCGTGCGAGTTTGCCGTCAGTCAGCCCTTGGCCGATAAGCTTAGCCTATAGCAACGATGTTTTAGCTTTGCGAATGACTGACGCCAGGCTGCAATCTTCCGGCGTTAAAAAGGTTTGGTTTTATCCCGATGAGTGGGGAAAAATCGTACAGGGGGCTGAGCAGCCCTGGCAACTTTCAGGCGATACCCTTGAGTTGCAAATGAAACCGGGAGAAGTGCGTTTGTCTCCGGGCGAAAGCCTGTCCGGGGTTTTGGCGATTACGCAAGACAGCGGCAGCGGGCCGGTTACGCGCGGTTATAGCGTGCAAGTCGCCGGCGACGCGGCGGTTTCGGAGATTACTGCGCTTAAGTCTGAGGTTTTAGAGGCGGCTCCGGCTAAGGACGGAGAACCCGATTTGGTACTTGCATCAGCCTTGCTGCTGGCTTTATTGGGCGGCGTGACATTGAACCTGATGCCTTGCGTTTTGCCGGTGCTGTCCATCAAGGCCTTGTCCTTAATAAAACATGCGCAGCATTCGCCGTTGCAAACCCGGCTGCAAGGTTTGGCCTACACATTGGGCATACTGACGAGTTTTGCGTTGCTCGGCGGGGTATTGATTGCGGTGAAGGCAGGCGGAGCCCAGATCGGCTGGGGCTTTCAATTCCAATCGCCGGTATTTGTGCTGGTGGTTGCCTATTTAATGTTTACCGTAGGACTCAGTTTATCCGGCGTATTTTCAATCGGCGGTTCGGTAGCGGGAATCGGCTCTTCGCTGGCCGAGCGACCCGGTTACAGCGGCAGTTTTTTCACCGGCGTGTTGGCGACCATTGTTGCGACGCCCTGTACGGCTCCGTTTATGGGGGCTGCGCTGGGATTCGCGTTAAGCCAACCGCCGGCCGCTCTTTTGGCGGTGTTTTTCTGTTTGGGCTTGGGCCTTGCGCTGCCTTACTTGCTGTTGAGCCAATGGCCGTCCTTGCAGCGACGCCTGCCGAAACCCGGCGTATGGATGGACAGATTAAAGCAGGGCTTGGCCTTTCCGATGTACGGAGCAGCGGTGTGGCTGGTCTGGGTGTTGGCGCAACAGGCAGGCGTCAATGCCGTTGCGATAGCGCTGGGCGGGATGGTTATTATCGCGTTCGCCGCCTGGCTTTATGAATTTACTAAACACACCGGGAAGGCGGGACAGCGCAGCGGATTCGGTGTCGCCGCGTTGTCGCTGGGATTGGTGCTGGTCGGCGGTTATTTTGGCGTAGAGACCACGGCTGCTACGCCATTAGTTAACGTTGAGCCGGTAAAGAGCGCTGAGCCTTACTCGGCCGAGCGCTTAAATGAGTTGCGCAGCCAGGGAAAGCCGGTATTTCTAAATATGACGGCGGCATGGTGCATCAGTTGTTTGGTTAATGAAAAAGTCGCGCTGAGCCAGAGTTCAGTCGTCGATACCTTTAAGCGGTCCGGGATTACCTATCTTAAAGGCGATTGGACTAACCGCGATCCAGAAATTACCAGGATTCTTACCGAATTCGGGCGTAGCGGCGTACCGCTGTATGTCTTTTATCCGGCGGGAGCGGGTAACTCAACGAAACCGATCGTGTTGCCGCAGATATTGACCCCGGAAATTGTCACGCAGGCGGTGGCTTTATGAATAAAGAGGTCGCGAAGGACTCGCAATCTCAAAATGGAAGCGAACAAACTGGCTAAGTAACGTCGTCAGACGGTGTCGACCCGATCAAGTCTCAGTTTGAGGCGACGACAAAGTCTGACGGCGTTAGCGGGACAATTTGCTATTCGCGTTTGAAGGATCAATTTTGGCAGGAATTCGATGGATCGGTTTTCTGTCTTTTTACTATTTTCAGGTTGTTCCCGGCGCACGATTTTTTTACCAGGGAGGGGGGAATCATGTCGTAGCAGAGGCTTCTTGAAACCGTTACACAGAGAGTCCGGGGAACGGTTTGTGCCGCGCCTTTTATAATTATTACGGAGCCAATTATGTTTTTACATCGACTTTATCAAATTACTTTAGTGAGCTTAGCTTTCGCTTTTGCATCCACAACAGTCAATGCCGAACCTGTAGTAGATAAGCCGGCACCGTTATTTTCCGGCGCCGCAGCCGACGGAAGCACGATAAAACTTGCCGATCTGCACGGTAAAACCGTGGTATTGGAGTGGACCAACCATGAATGTCCGTTCGTGGTGAAACATTATGAAAGCGGCAATATCCCTAATTTACAAAAAGACGCCGTCGCCAAAGGCATCGTCTGGCTGCAAGTCATCACTTCGGCGCCGGGCAAACAAGGCAATGTCGACGGCGAGACCGCCAGGAAACTCAATGCGCATCGCGGCGCGACCCCGACCAATACCGTTTTGGATAGTGACGGCTCAATCGGCAAGCTCTATGGAGCAACCAATACGCCTCAGTTTTTTATCATCGATCCGCAAGGCGTGCTGGTTTACAAAGGCGGCATAGACAGCATCCCGTCTGCCGATCAATCCGACATCGGCAAGGCCGAAAACTATGTCAGTGCCGCCTTGGCTGATCTCGCCGCAGGCAGGAAAGTGGCAAAATCCAGTACTAAACCGTACGGCTGCTCTGTGAAGTACGCCGGTTAAAAGGAGAATCAAGATGAAAGTTACTATTCATATTTGGGACCTGCCGCACCGGCTGTTTCATTGGCTGCTCGCAGCGTCCGTGACAGCGGCCTATGTCACCGCCAAAGTCGGCGGCGCGCTGATCGACTGGCATGGCCGCATCGGCATTTTTATTTTGGGTTTGCTGGTGTTTCGCATTATCTGGGGCTTTATAGGCTCGACGCATTCCCGGTTTTCAACTTTTTTCCCTACCTTCTCACGGCTGGCCGCTTACCTTAAGGGACGCTGGCAGGGCATTGGCCATAATCCGTTAGGCGGACTGTCGGTGATCGCGCTGATCGCTACGCTGGCGGTGCAGGTGGGCACCGGATTGTTTGCCAACGACGATATCGCCTTTCAGGGGCCGTTGTTCGACCTTATCGATAAGTCCTTTAGCGACAAGTTGACCGGTTGGCACAATACCGCGTTCAACTTTCTGCTGGCGCTGGTTGTGCTGCATTTAGCGGCGATCATTTTTTACCGTTGGGTTAAAAAAACCAATCTCGTTGTGCCGATGCTGACCGGAAAAAAGAAAATCCCTATTGCGTTGGCGGAAGCTGTTGCGACAAATCATGACCAGAGATTTGGCGCTGTGCGTTTTATTCTGTCCCTGATTATTTCCAGCACGGTGGTCTGGGGTGTTTCGGGCGGCGTATCGCAACTCTATCTGGCGCAAAGCCAGCAGCAAATCGCACAAGCGCCTTCAAGTTTTTAAACTGCTTAATTATTTCTACAACATACAGGAACTAAAAAAATGAAAAAAAAATTAACCCTCGCCATTCTGGTGGCTGCATCAGCCAACGCTGCGGTAGCCGGTCCGATTGAAGAACAAATAAGATTTCGGCAATCGGCCTATTCTTTTGCAGCCTGGAATATTTCGAAAATCAAGAATCAGGTAGTGGATCATCCCGAAACCTTTAACAAAGACTCTGTCGCTGCGGCCGCAAATGCGATTGCTGCGGTTGCCAATTCCGGATTGGGCGCTCTGTATGGTGAAGGTACGGACAAAGGCGTCGGCTGGAAGGAAACCCGGCTCAAGCCTGAATTCTTCCAGAAAAAAGATGAAGTAACGGTAGCTGCCAACACTTTTAACGTGGCCGCAAACGAATTGGCGAAAGTGGCGGCAACCGGTGATGTCAGCGCAATCAAGACCCAGTTTGGAAAAGTCGGCGAATCCTGCAAAGGCTGTCATGACCTGATTCGTATTAAGGAGTAAAGATAGAGTCGGGCGAGTTAGTTTCCAAGCTCCAGCTTTCAGCCTCGCGAAGCTGGAGCTTGGGAGTCCGCGTAAAAATATTACATTCCCACGCAGCGCGTCACTGCCATTAAGTTAAGACATGGACATGATTGTGGGGGCGACTTCAGTCGCCCAGTTAGTGACAATCTACCATTCAATCGGCGACTAAAGTCGCCGCCACATCTCCCCCGCCTCAACTGTCAGTATTAATTCCCTGTTCGCTGGAATGCTTGCTGCGACCTGTTTACCCAGGAACATGGTTTGGGTTTAGTACTGCGTTTGTTTCGGCTATCGAGAAAAGACCTCACGAGCGCCAAGTAGAAAAGCTGTACTTGTATACGCCGGAGTCTGAAGGTTTTTATCCGAGATCAGGGTGGCATGTTAATGAAAGAACCGAATGCTATGGTTATCCTGTCACAATCATGGAGAAGAGCCCCCTTCAATGAAAAAATCTCCTGAGCCCCCAGCCGCTGACTAACGCGGCAGTCATTTTCCTTGACTGATCCCGATACGTTTTATCCATTTCAGACTATCTGTTTTTGTTAGACCTCTACAAAACAGATCCATGAAAAAGGCTTGTTTACGTATTCCTAAGATGCTGATTAATAAACACTGCATTAACAGAAGGTGTGTGTCGATGAGCAGTTCAAAACACGTGGAAGACTACTAACCATATACGTTAGTGATGTGTCTGCATTAGTCTCAATATAAAAACCATATAAAAATCAATGTTATGGATCATTAATGCTGCGTATTTTTTAGAAAAATTCAATTCATGCCGGTTATGGCGCAGAGCTTGCAACATCGATAACTAATCCTGCGTGTTGTGGGAAAACTCTAGCTAAATAAATAACTTAAGTAGCTAGTCAAGCAAAAACTAAGTGTACATTTCATATGTTTGAAGCGGTTACATAGGTTTGAATCTTTTAGACAAGGAGCATAAATAATGACATATAGTTTGGGAGGTACTTTTTCAGATGGCATCAGTCGGCAGAATATTCCTCATGCGGTAAGCCACCGTCGAAAGCTTTCTGCGTGCATAGCCGCCGCTGTGGTCGGCGTTGCCATCATGGCTGTCCAGGATGTACAGGCGGCAGGTTCCAGGAAAAGTTCTAAAAATAAAGCTCCGAGCGCGAAAGTCGTGAATGAATTGCAGGCGGAAAATGCCCGTTTGCGCGAACAAGTGGAACAGTTGCAAGCCGCGCAAAGAGCGCTCGGTTTGCGTCAGCAAGGGACGGCGGCGGTTCCGGGTTCGGGAGCGATACCGGGTATCGATCCAGCAGTGGCTGGGGCCGGAGCAACCGCTGCTGAGGAAGCGCTCGCCAAAAAAGAAGCGGATGAAACCGATAATCTGGGCGAGGTTGTGGTTCGCGCCCGTTCAAAGCTGGAAAAGTTGCATGACGTAAAGCAGTCGGTATCGGTTGTTTCAGGCAAAGAGCTTGACCGGGAACTTGCGCTAGACTTGGGTGCTATTACCCGGCGCGCTTCAAACGTCCAATTTAACCAGAATAATACGCGCGGCGCTTCATTATCGATACGCGGCGTGGGCAAGAGAAGCTTTACCGAAACCCAGGATCCCAGCGTAGGCATAACGGTTGACGGTGTCAGCTATGGACTGTCGCAGCTTGCCAACTTTAGTTTCTACGATGTGGATTCGGTGGAAGTGACGCGCGGTCCCCGCGGCACCGAGGGCGGTTTGAGCGCCAGTTCCGGTAAGGTCAACGTTGTCTCCAAGGCGCCTACCTTTACCCCCACTGCGGAATACTCAGCAACCTATGGCCTGCGTGAAGCGCTGATTCTCAAAGGCGCGCTCGGCGGCGGTGTGATCGATGATTTCCTAGCCTGGCGGGGTTCCTTCATTGTCGATAAAGGACGCGGTTACTATACTCAACAAAATGACTCTAACTACAGTCTTTACAACAAGGACCGGCTGAGCGGACGGGTGCAGTTCCTGTTTACCCCTAGTGATAATGTGAAAGCGAAACTAAGCGCCGATTATGAGCCCAGGCAACCGCAGCTTCAAAACGGTTTGACTTTCTATCATCCCCAACCCTTTAGATTCGAAAATGGGACTTTGACAGACCCAAACGGTACGCAAGCAGAAGCCAAGCTAGCCGGGTTTACCAATGCCAGTAACGTGTTTACCGGTCCCCGGGCTTATTTTCAAAACAGAGGCTTTACCTGGAACGACTATATTGGCGGGGAGGGTAGGAAAACAGTCGATTTTGATGAAAATAAGGGTCAAACGGTAACTAATAAAGGGGCTTCGGTGCAGCTTGACTGGGATGTCGCCGACCATATCCTGAGCTCGAACACGGCGGTGCGTGAATATAGTTTCGATGCGCACAATGACGAAGGAACGCCTTTTAACATCAGCGTCGATGGCGGCGGCGGCGTAGATTACCGGCAATACACGCAGGAATTCAAGATCAAAAACAAACCCGGCGGCTTTATTGATTATAAAGCCGGTCTTTTCGGTATTAAAACCTGGAATGATATCGATTCAAAAACCGGCTGGGGGGCTGATGCGGGCGCATGGTTTGCTACCGATGCGCAATACAAACTACTGGATACCAATGCCGGTGTAAATCGCGGCTCCGGGCTGGCCTTGCTTAAGGACTCCTTGCAAGACGCGCGTAAAAAGGGCACCACTACGGTGAGTACCACGTCCGGTTCCATTTTTGGCGAGGCCGATCTGCATTTTACGGATTCTATTACTTTAACCCCTGGACTGCGACTAACCAAAGAAGATCGCAGTACCGAGGATCATGTTAACTTAACGGAGAACGGAGCAGGCGGCGCCTTAAACCCGGTTGCCGTGCGCGGCGTACAACTCGGCGGCTTTAATTCCACCTCAACCGGTGCTTTAGGCGCTAATTCCGCAGATCAGTTGGCGCTGGCCGATAGTGTGGCAAATCGCTATTTTGGCGCAGCCAATTACGCCGCCCTGACCGCGGCACAAAAAACCATGGTGGCTGCTGCCAAATCAATCCGTGCCGGTACCAATGGAATCGGGCAGTTGTACAATTCAGTCAGGAGTGATTATAGCGATCTTCTGTTTACGGCTCAGCTGACGCCCAGCTACAAGATCAATGATGACTTAACCGCCTACCTGTCCTGGCAATATGGCGAAAAGTCGGGCTCTGCGCTCAACATCAACGGTGTTTCAGGCAAGGTTAAACCGGAAGAAACCCATGCCCTGGAATTGGGCCTGAAGTCTTTTTGGCTCGATAAAACGGTGATCATCAATGCCGATGCCTTTCTGATGGATATAAAAAACTATCAGCAAACGGTGCAAGTGGTCGATCAATTTGCGACGGATATCAATATTGCCAACGGTCAAGCCAACCCTACGGCTTACACGAGCGCTCAAGGCAACGTAGGCAAAGTACGGGTGCATGGCGTGGAACTGGACAGCGTTTTTAACGTCATCCCCAACGTGTCATTTCGCTTGAATGGCGCCTACAACATTGCCAGATACCTGGACTACAGGAATGCTGCCAAGCCGGATGAGCTGGCGTACTTGGCGAATCCTTACGTGGATTTCAGCGGCAGGATACTGCCTGGCGCTTCCAAATGGAGCTTTGTCGTAGGTGCGGAATATAGCAAACCTGTTTGGGACAAGTACCTGTTTCATACCAGCTTTACCACCAATTACCAGAGTGGATACAATAATGCCGATAACTTGTCGGCTTACGGTCAAACAAATTCCAGGAGTCTGACCGATGCTGCCATTGGTATTGGAACAAAGAACAATGTCTTGGACTTAAGTTTTATAGTAAAGAACTTGTTTAGTAATAACGAACATGAACAGGGCTGGAATTCCTATAGTCCGTATCCTTACCCGGTTTGGTACGGCATTCAGTTGAGCGGAAAAATCTAAGATCGCAATGTTTTAAATCGACCGTAAGAGGCCCGGGTTTATCCCGGGCCTTTTTGTTTATGGTAACCGTGGCAAGCCCACTCCCGTCATGAAAAAAAGTCATCTACCTGCATTCATGCTGGTAATCAACAGAACAAGGGCAAAGGCCGCTCATCACATCACAACTTGCAGTATCGCTTTCCGGTTCGCTGGAACGGTCGTTGCTGCTATGTGCTTTTCTAGGAACATGGTCTGGTGTTGGGCTGCTGATTTTCCAGCAAGCCGGTTTAAGGGTTGCATGATTCGTCAAACGGACTCTGCCGTTTACGAATGCGGCGAAAAAATAATTAATGCCATTAATCAATAGGTTGGTTGTATTTTTTTGATCGTTCTGCGTGAATCAATGGGCGCAGTCGCGGTGTTGGTACGATAGCTGCATATCTCTAACTGAATATACCGTAATGACGTGCGCTCTGTGCGTTCCCAGCAATTAAACTAAAGATAAACAACCATGAAAAAACTTACAAAATTGATGTTACTGATGACGGTTCTGGCTACGCCTGTTGCGTTCGGCGCTGCCCATGACCATGATAAAAAAGCCGATGCTCCGGCAGCAAAAGAATACAAGTATAAGACGCCAAAACTTAATCGCGCCCAACTGGATGCGTTGCTTGCCAAGCCCGAGCAGTTACTGATTATCGATGTGCGACGTCCTGACGAGCTCACCAAGATAGGCGGGTTCCCTGTTTATTTAAGTATCCAGTCCAAAGAAATCGAGAATAGCTTGGCTTTTATTCCTAAGGATAGAGACATTGTCACTGTGTCAAACCACGCCGGTCGCGCAGGCGCTGCAGCCGACTTGCTTGCCGCTAAAGGCTTTAAAGTGGTCGGTGCGGTGGGTGCGCAAAACTATGAAGAAGAAGGCGGCAAGCTGGCCAGAATAGAAATACCTGCGCCTAAGCCTGCGACAGAACAAAAGTAATAATTCTAATAAAGCGATGCTAACGAAGGTCTTGAGCGCTTTTATTTTTGGAGGATGTTAATGAAAAACAAACTATATCTCGCGGTTATGTGGGGTCTTACCGGCGCGATGGCCGGAGAAGTCGGAGCGGCTGTGGACCTGTTCAACAGTCCGGTCGGTGTAATCGGTACGCAAGCAGCAGCGGCGGCTGAGATAAAAGCGCCGCAGGCCGCACCCGCACAGGCTGCACCCGTAGCGACGGATAATAAAGCAGCGGCTGCCGAGGCAAGCGCGCCGCAGGCGGCAAAATCGAAACTCTGGTCGTATCAACCGGTGAAAGCGCCGGCTCAACCGACCGTTAACAACAAAAATTGGGTGCGCACGCCGCTTGATGCGTTCGTACTGGCGCCTTTGGAGGCCAAGGGACTGACGCCTTCGGCAGACACTGACCGCGCCGCCTTTGTGCGCCGTGCAACGCTGGATGCCTGGGGCGTGATTCCGACACCCGAGGATGTCGCAAGCTTTGTGAGCGACACCGCGCCGGATGCTTACGAAAAACTCGCGGATCGGCTGCTGGCATCGCCCAAATACGGCGAGCGTCAGGCTCGCCGTTGGCTGGATTTAGCGCGCTATGCGGACAGCACGGGCTTTCAAAATGATGAAACGCGGCCCAATTTGTGGCGCTACCGCGATTATGTGATTAACGCCTTCAACCAGGATAAGCCTTATTCCCGCTTTATCCAGGAGCAATTGGCGGGTGACGAGTTGTGGCCGGATAACCAGGAAGCGCTGATCGCCACCGGTTATATGGCGAACTTCCCGGACAATCACAACTCCCGCGATCTGGTTCAGCGGAAGTATCAAATCACCACCGACATTACCGATACCGTGGGCAAGGTGTTTTTGGGTCAAACAGTGGAGTGCGCAAGATGCCACAACCACAAGTTCGACAAGATCAGTCAGAAGGATTATTTCTCGCTACAGGCATTTTTTGCCAACTTGAGCGCCGTCGACAATATTCCTGCGGCGAAAAAAGGCGAGGTGGAACGCAAGTATGACGTTACCTTGGCTAAGTGGGAAGACGCAACCAAGGAGATTCGCGGTAAACAAAAAGCGATTATCGACACGGTCAGGGAACAGGCCGAAAAACATCATAAAGAGCGTTATTTAACGGACAGCAGGGAGGCGATTTTCAAGCCGAAGAGCCAGTGGAATGCTCAGGATCGCTGGATCAATCACCGTTTGGGCTATATCACGGACGAGCGCAGTTTGGCCGCTTATCTCAGGGATACTGCGGAGAGCAAGGGCGCAGACAAAAATTACACCAAGGAAATCGCAGACAAGTGGACGGAATACGACAAGTTGTCTGAAGAGCTGAAAAAGTTTAACGATCTTAAGCCTAAATCAGGATCGACTGAAATTTCCGCGATGACTGAACTTGGCTATCCCGATGCGCCGCCCAGTTATGTATTTTTCGGCGGCGACCATGAGCGGCCGTTGGAACAGGTGCAACCGGCGTTTCCGGAGGCTATTACCGATGAGAAGCCGGATATTAAACCCACCGCGTTTTCATCAGGCCGAAGAACGGCTCTGGCAAACTGGATAGCCAGCTCAAATAACCCGCTAACGGCACGGGTGTTCGTAAACCGGGTCTGGGAACAATACTTCGGACACGGCATCGTGGAAACAGTCAGCGATTTCGGCAAAGCGGGACAAAAGCCCACCAATCCCGAGTTACTGGACCATCTGGCGGACAACTTCATCAAGCAAGGCTGGAGCGTTAAGAAATTACACCGCGATATTTTGCTGTCCAGCGCCTATCGCCAGTCATCGGCTTATCGTGAAGATGTCTCCAAAGCGGATCCTGACAACAAGCTTCTGGCAGTCTTCCCGCGGAAACGTCTGGAAGCCGAACAGATTCGCGACTCGCTACTGGTTGCTTCGGGAAAACTTGAAGATAAGATCGGCGGTCCGAGCGTATTTCCTCCAGTTCCTGCAAATCTGGGAGCCGGTAATCAATGGGAAGTGTCCAAGGATGTTCATGACCAGAATCGGCGCAGCCTGTACATTTTTACCCGGCGCAGCGTGCCTTATCCGTTGCTGGAATCCTTTAACATGGCTTCCGCGCAAGAGGCGCACAGCAAACGCGAAGTGACGACTTCCCCATTACAGTCGCTGACGCTGTTCAATAGCGATGTGGTGTTCGGATGGTCGCAAGCGTTGGCCGGACGGGTCATTAACGAGGCCGGTAATGACGAAGCGGCTCAGTTGGATAGGCTGTATCAAATATTGTTCTCACGCGCAGCGACAGGTTCCGAAAAAGAAACCTTGCAAAAGTTTTTGAACAATCACGAAAAGGTCGTCAGGGAAAAAACAGCGGAAGGTAAATTTGCGGTCAGCATACCTACCGGCTTAAAGGGGGACCAGAAATTGGATCCTATACGTGCCGCGGCTTTTGTTGACCTGGTGCATACGGTTGCGAATTCAAACGAATTCATATACCGGTTTTAATGACACACATCACTTTCTTAGAGGAAAAATGAATCATGAATAATCAATCGCGTAGAGATTTTTTAGTCAAAACAGGATACGGCTTGGGCGGGCTTGCATTGAGCGGTCTGGTGCCGGGAGGCGGGTTTATATCGAGTGCGTTGGCTGCCGACTTGATCGACCCGCTTGGGCCCAAGCAGCCGCACTTCCCCGGTAAAGTCAAATCGGTGATCTGGCTGCATCAGCACGGCGCTCCCAGTACGCTCGATCTGTACGATTACAAGCCTGAACTGGTCAGGCTGGCAGGACAAGAGGTGCCCGCCTCTTTCCTGAAAGGCATCAAGACCAGTACGCAGGGCGGACTCGGCAAGCTTTATGCCTCGAACCGGACCTGGAAGCAACACGGGCAAAGCGGCGCCTGGTTTTCCGATTTGCTCCCGAATCTGGCGGAACATGCTGACGATATCGCTTTCATCAAGTCCAGCGTGACCGTAGGCGCGACTCATGATATTTCGATACTCAAGCTGAACTCCGGCGGCTTGAATCCCGGTCGGCCGTCTCTTGGCGCGTGGATTCAATATGCCTTGGGCTCCGCTAACCCCGATTTGCCTGCCTATGTCGTACTGTACAACGGCAAGAAAGAACCGAGCGGCGGCGCAGTCAACTGGAGTTCGGGCTTTTTGCCCGCCGTTTATCAGGGCACCGCTTTCCGCTCCGGTAAATCGCCGATCCTGCATCTGGAACGCCCTGAGTTAACGGCGGCAGCGCAACAAAGCGACAACCTGAAGCTGTTGAAGCAACTCAACGAACTCAAAGGGCAAGCCTATCCCGAAGACACCGAGCTTCAGGCGCGTATCCGGGCTTACGATCTGGCTGAACGCATGCAAACCTCGGCGCCGGAAGCCGTTGACCTGAGCAAGGAGTCGGACGCTACCAAGGCGCTTTACGGCTTGAACGACGACGTTACCAAAGAGTACGGCACCAATCTGCTGCGCGCGCGGCGTCTGGTGGAACGCGGCGTGCGCTTCATCCAGGTCGTGACCGGGCCGGTGGATATTGATGGTGATGACAGGGACTGGGATGCCCATACCAAACTCGAAGAAAATCACGGCAAGCACGCTAGAATCGTCGATAAGCCGATTGCCGGGCTGCTGACCGACTTGAAAGCGAGCGGTTTGCTGGATTCGACGCTGGTAGTGTGGACATCGGAATTCGGCCGTACCTCATGGGGCGAAAGCGGCACCGGGCGCGACCACAATGCCTGGGGCTACACACAATGGCTGGCTGGCGGCGGGGTTAAGGCGGGAACGACTTATGGCTCGACCGACGAAATCGGCTTGCAAGTGGCGGATAAAAGCCAGGCGGTCGATACCTACGACTTGCACGCGACCGTCCTGAACCAGATGGGCTTGGATCACTTGAAATTGATCTATAAATATCAGGGTCGTTCGGAACGACCTACGGTTGTTTACGGCAAGGTCATTAAGGAGCTGATTGCATAGACAAGAAGTCCAGAATACCGGTTCTGTTATTCACCACGAAGGCACGAAGAGCACGAAGGTTAAGTTTTTTCTTCGTGTCTCGGCAATTGCTCCTGCATAACCCACAGGGACGTGGGGAATGCAGATTTTGCAGGAGCAAAAATCTGTCCATGCAGTCGTTCGTGGTGAGTAAAAAATACGTAACTCTGGGATATTTTTTAAGGATCACATTGATATGAGTAAAACGATTAACCTTTTCGGAATTGTTTTGATATTGGCAACCGGCATCGTGTATGCCGAAGCCGCATTCGATTTCGAAGAGTTGATGGAAAAAATAGATACTAACTCTCGCAACCTTCAGAGCAATATTTCCAGCAAAGATGCCAATTCAAGTATTGCCCTTGCGAAACAGATGCAGAGCGATTTCAAGCTGGTCGAAGGCTTTTTTGAAAAGAGAGGCAATTCCGCCGATGCGGTAACCGATGCCAAAAAATACGAAGACTTGGCTGCCGAAGTTGTGAAGTTTGTCGAAGCGAATGATTTTGATACGGCGTCAAACAAGGCATTAGAGTTGACCAAAAATTGCGACAACGCTTGTCACGATACCTATAAACCCCTTTAAAAGAGGTAATTACTCGGTTCGCTATCAAATACGATGGAACGCAGATGAATATGATAAGCACAGATAATTTAAGAAAAATCTTATTTAATCATAATTATCAGCGTCATCAGCGTTCTGATTTTGACTGCTGAGTGTTACTAAGAGAGTACATATATGAAACGTTTTTTACTAGGTTGCCTGCTGTCGAGCGCAATCACGCTTCCCGTTGCCGCCGCATTACCGGAAGGCCATCCGGCTCCCGATTTTCAGACGCAAGCCTCGTTGGCCGGAAAATCTTTTACGTATTCGCTGCAAGACGCGCTGAAAAAAGGCCCGGTTGTGGTCTATTTTTACCCGTCGGCTTACACCGGCGGCTGCAATATTCAGGCGCACACCTTTGCGGTGAATCATGACAAATTCACCGCCGCCGGAGCCTCCATTATCGGCGTGTCGCTCGACAGCATCGACAGGCTCAACGATTTCTCCGCCGACCCTGAGTTTTGCGGCGGCAAGGTTGCGGTTGCTTCCGATGTCGAAGGCAATATCGCCAAGTCCTACGATTTGACAGTCAGGGAAGCGGCGGCGGGGAAAAAAGATTCGCGCGGCGTTGAAATCACTCACGGCTTTGCGGAGCGCACCACCTTCATCGTTACGCCTGACGGCAAAATCGCCGCTACGTTGACGGGGCTTAAACCGGCGGAAAATGTTGAAAAATCACTTGAAATCGTGCAAAAGCTTGCGGCTGCCAAACCGTCAGTTAAGTAGGCGTGGGATTATCGCGCTTGGTGTCGCGATGCAGCATAGCGTCGGTTTTTTCCTGCCGCAAGCGCCCGCATAGACGTTGGCAGAGAAACTCCTTTCTTGCCGTCAGCACATTCGCCCTGCTCGCTTCGGTCAAAACTATGGCGGCCGATGAGGGTGCGGAAATCGCCGCACAACGCATCGGCAGCGGCAACCCGGTCATCGGCAAGGAAAAAGCCGAGGCCGGGCGTTGCCAGGAATGCCATGGCGCGGACGGCAACAGTAGCGATGCCAAGATTCCCAATCATGCGGGCCAGTACGCCGCTTACCTGGTCAAGCAGTTGAGCGATTTCCAATCCGGCGCGCGCCGGCACGAGATCATGACCATCATGGCGGAAGATTTAAGCGCCGCCGACATGGCGGATATTGGCGCTTATTTCGCCAGCCGGGAAATCATGCAAGGCGACGGTGCCGGTGGTAATGCGTTGGGCAGGAATTTGTTCGACAACGGCGACCAGGGCCGGGACATTCCGGCTTGCGACAGTTGCCACGGCACACGCGGCAAGGGCGGCATTGCCGGTAACGTGATTTACCCGGTGATTGGCGGCCAGCGCAAGATTTACCTGCGCTCTCAATTGGTCGGTTGGAAGCTGGGCGACCGCAAAAACAGTCAGGGCGGCGTAATGAACAAGATTGCCGAATCGCTGAGCGATGACGAGATCGAAGCGCTGGCCGATTATATTTCCGGGCTGTAGGAAAGTTGATCTAGTAAAAGATTCTAAGCGCGTATGCTGGTAAGCAGGCGATTAAAAGAGTTTTTAATTCACCCCGAAGACACAAAGGACACGAAGAAATAAAGCTTCGTGTACTTCGTGTCTTCGTGGTGATAATTTTTTAACCGATTAATAAGAAGTTACATATTTAGTTATTTCCTCCCTATTTATTCTTTCAGAGGGCAACAATGAAGTCGTTGAATTGGCTGTTATATCAAGTTCATCGCTGGGTAGGCGTAGTGCTGGGCTTATTCATGTTTTTTTGGTTTTTTACCGGTTTGGTGATCATGTATTCCACTCCGACGACGCAAAACCGCAGCCAGCAACTGGCGCACGCTGAAACCTTGGCTCCCGAAGTCGGCTGGCTGAGCCTGGGCGAGGCCTGGGACCGTAGCGCCGAACAACGCAAGGCGGCAGAACCTAAGTCCAAAGCGGCTGCTCGCGCCGAAACTCAAAGTAGCAAAGGAAAAGACGGCGATGCTGCCGTCAGTATCGCCGATGGCCGATTGGTGCGTAGCGCCGGTGCACCCGTGTGGCTGGTAGAGGATAGTCGGGGGCAGCGTTTCGCCTTGTCTGCGCTTGACGGTTCTTTGCGTAAAACCACGCCGGATCAAGCGTTGAAAATTGCCGAAAACTGGTTCAATGCCGATGGCAGCGGCGTTATCAAGGCCGGTTTCCTGGAGACCGTCGATAAGCCGATCATCCTGCGTAATCAGGATGCCTTGAGTCCCTTTCATCGTATAGCCGTCGGCGACGGCGGGGAAATGTTGATCTCCTCGCGCACCGGCGAAGTATTGCACGTCTCCAGCCGTTTGGATCGGGCTTTCTACTGGGCAGGCAATTGGCTGCATTTGTTAAAGCCGCTGGAGTCGATAGGCTTGGGTAAAATCCGCAACGATGCGCAACTGTGGTTGGGTTTATCCGCGACCCTGGCGACATTGACCGGCCTGATTATCGGCTGGTTGCGCTGGCGACCCGGTTTCGGCGGCAAGCCCACTTATTCCCAGGGCCGTACCCAGCCTTACCGGGAATTCTGGTTTAAATGGCATTTCTGGAGCGGGCTGATCGGCGGTATCGTGGTGCTGTCTTGGGCGCTCAGCGGTTTTCTTGATACCAATCCCGGAAAAATATTTTCGACGGCCAATCCCAATCGGCAAGAAATGAACCGTTATTTGGGGAGCCAATTGCCTGAAGCAATGCGTTTGTGGCAGCCGGTTTTACCCGTTTTACTGGCTTTGGCTGTCGATGATGCGGACATTGTCGAACTGGGTTGGCGGCAACTGGGCGGTGACGCCGTGCTGCTGGCTCATACCCGCGACGGGCAGCGTCTGCCGCAAACACTGCCCGGTGCCTTGCCGCAGTTTAACCCGGCATCGCTCGTGGCGGCCGTGCAGCGCGTGGCCGGTAATGCCGAAGTGGAAACCCAGACAGTCTTGAATGAATATGACAGCTATTACTACCCCAGGCATCATCAAAGCGTGGTGGAGAAACCGTTGCCGGTACTGCTGGTGCAACTGGCCGACGAGGCCGGAACCCGTTTTTACCTGGACCCGCAAGACGGCCGTCTGTTGAGTCGGGTGGATAGAAGCGGACGTGTCTTACGCTGGCTATATTCCGGCCTGCATCACTGGGATTTCGGCTGGATTTATCACCGGCCAATCTGGGATGTCTGGATGCTGATCTGGGTATCGTTCGGATTGGTGCTGGGGGGCAGTTCGCTGGTGGTTGGCTGGCGACTGCTGAAGAAAACCTTTGCGCCTAAAAAGCGCGCGATTCGGCGCACACCGAGGGGCGTTGGAAAACTGGAGCCTGAAATCCCTCCGCATTAACTGTCGGCATGTAAGCGAGAGGAAGCGGATAACGGAAGCCAGTGAATCCATCTAGCGGTTCACTGACTTTTTTGGTTTCATCTCAGCGATTTATATATCTGTTTTAAAGATATATAAATCGAATAATAACGTTTTATTCCATATAACAATCAACCTAAGATAGCTACCAACGCTGGCGGAGTGACATGATCAGTTCTGTTAACCCGATTTAATGGCAGTGATTTTATTTAAATCCGGATAACGATCCTGAAAAGGGTTGAGTTACCCACTTTTTGCAAAGCAAACGAGTACATTATTATGGATACACTTTCAGACAGCATTCTCGCCGCCAGCCAGGCAGAGCAAGCCTCTACATTGCTGGCTTTTGATGAATTGCAGTCACGTTCGCTGTCGCTCTCGATCCGGGCGACGGCGTTGGTTTTTGAAGATCCGGTTTCCCGCCGATTGCTGGAACAGATCGAACGTATTGCGCCCAGCGATGCAACCGTGCTGATTATCGGCGAAACCGGAACCGGTAAGGAGTTGGTGGCCCGTCATGTTCATGCGCTCAGCAAGCGCAGCAAAAATGTTTTTGGCGCATTAAACTGCGCGGCGTTGAGTGAAAACCTGATTGAAAGCGAATTGTTCGGCCATGAAAAAGGGGCGTTCACCGGGGCTTTAACGAGTAAGGAAGGCTGGTTCGAAACCGCCAACAAGGGCAGTCTGTTTCTCGATGAAGTGGGGGACTTGCCGTTTGCGATGCAGGCCAAATTGCTGCGTGTGCTACAGGAGCGCGAAGTTGTCAAAGTCGGTTCCAGGCAGCCGGTGCCGGTAGATGTCAGAATCATTGCGGCAACCAATGTCAATTTGGAAGAGGCCGTTGAGGCTTCGCATTTTCGGGCCGATTTATATTATCGATTCAACGTAGCGACTATTCAGCTGAGCCCCTTGCGCGACCGGCCCGGCGACATTCTGCCTTTGGCGAGACATTTTTTGAAAATTTACGGCGCGCGTTTGGGCTACGGCGAAATCAAGCTGTCGCCGGCAACCGAATTGACTTTATTGAATTACGATTGGCCGGGCAATATTCGCGAACTGGAAAACGCTATTCACCGTGCGCTGCTGGTCTGTCCCGGTAACCGTTTACGCCCTGAAGATTTCAAGTTATCCGGCGTCAGAACTTTGGAGCAGGGATCATCCGTTTCAACCACGTCTTTGGAAAGCGCGTTGCAGCGTCTTTGCGAGCAAGCGCCGCCCAAGTTGTTTGAGATATTGGAAGAAACGGTTATTCGGACCGCCTTTGAATTCTGCGAGGAAAACCAGGTTCAGACCGCGCGTTTGCTGGACATTAGCCGTAATGTGCTCAGGCATAAGCTGGGTCTCTACGGCATGTTGCCGAATACGCAGAAAAAATCGCCGGACGCCTATAGGGAGACGGGAGTTGTAAGGGGCGGAGATGCTGGAAAAGCAGACCCAAACAATCTTTACCGACTGACTTAGGCCGTTTCCATGAAAGAACAAACCTGAATTACGCGTTATTTTCTCACCACGAAGACACGAAGAGCACGAAGAAAAACATAAACTTCGTGTCCTTCGTGCCTCGGCAACTGCTCCTGCGTTGCTCTACCTCCTGCATCCATGCAGTCGTTCGTGGTGAATAAAAAATAAATTATGCGAGGTATATTTTTTACCGGACATCGCCTTAGTAGGGCGTTCGTTTTTTAAGCCCGGAAACGCCGGCAAAAACAGATTATTAATGAAACGGCCGATTTGCGGTTGGTTTCATTGCAGGGTGTTGTTGGCCGATCAGGGACCGGATGATGCATTACCGGCACTGCAATGTCGTTTTGCTTGTCCGGCCTGAAATGAAAGCCGCAACGTAACAAATAGAGACCTTGTTTTGCAAGGTCTTCAACCAATAAGGCGTTGCCATGCAGCGTCACTACCGGAGTTAAAAATGGGTTTCAGCGTTACTCACTTATTAGTTGTATTAGCCATCGTCATTGTTGTTTTCGGCACCAAGCGTTTACGCAATATCGGCACCGATCTGGGCGGAGCCATCAAAGGCTTTCGCGCGGCCGTGGCAGAAGGCGGGGAAGACAAGCCTGTCGCAGATAAGGGTGAAGCCATCGAAGGCGAAGTTATTTTCAAAAACGATAAAGTTTAACCTCCATGTTTGATGTAGGGTTCTCGGAACTTTGTCTGATCGGCTTGGTCAGCTTATTGGTCATAGGCCCTGAAAGATTGCCCAAGGTGGCCAGGCTTGCAGGATTCTGGCTGGGTAAAACGCGCAGGATGGCGGATTCCGTCAAGGAAGAAATCAAGCTGGAACTGCAAACCGAGGAATTGCGCCAGATATTCAAAGAGCAGTCCGGGCTGGACGATGCCCGGCATTTGCTCGATGAAACATCCGACGCGCTTAAAGCCACGATTGACCCGTTGCCGACCGATATAACCGGACAATATGAGCTCAAATAATTTTAACGAGTCTGGAGAGCAGCCCTTTATCAGCCATCTGATTGAATTGCGTAACCGCCTGTTGCGAGCGGTTTTATGCGTATTAGTGGTATTTTTGGGGCTGGCTTCATACGCCAATGAAATCTACAGCTTCCTGGCCGGTCCGCTGCTACAGCACATGCCGAAAAACAGCACCATGATCGCTATTGATGTGGCATCCCCGTTTTTCACGCCGTTTAAACTGGCGCTGGTGTTTTCGGCTTTTATTTCCGTTCCCGTTATTCTTTATCAGTTCTGGGCCTTTGTCGCGCCGGGTTTGTATAAGCGGGAGCGACGCATGATTTTTCCGCTGCTGATCGCCAGCACCCTGTTGTTTTATATGGGTGTAGCTTTTGCCTACTTTGTGGTTTTTCCGCTGGTTTTCGGCTTCTTGACCGCCGCCGCGCCCGATGGCGTAGCGGTAATGACCGATATTGCCAAGTATCTCGATTTTGTTTTAGCCTTGTTTTTTGCGTTTGGCGTTTGCTTTGAAGTGCCGGTATTCACCATCGTATTAGTCTGGACCGGACTGGTAACACCCGAAGGCCTCGCCGATAAACGCCCTTATGTTATCGTCGGCGCGTTTATCGTAGGGGCTGTTTTAACGCCCCCCGATGCCGTCTCGCAAACATTATTAGCGGTGCCGATGTGGATGCTGTTTGAGCTGGGCTTGTTATGTTCCCGGTTTTTTGTACCCAAGCCTGACAGCGATTATCAAGCCGATGATGCCGAAACGGAAGCCCGACTGGATAAGAGAGATCAGCCTCGGAATTTAATGCCTCCGGCTAAATCCTGATATTGCGGGTGTTGCTTAGAAAGAGTTTTACTTCACTGATGTTGCGCAGTTAGGCGAATTAATACTGGTGTCGCTACGCTAACGCGACGGTTTATTTGAATCGGGTTTGTCGCACCCGAAGGCGAGTTACTTTCTTTTGCTTAGCCTCGGCAACTGCTCCTGCTCTTGCTCTTGCGTTGCTCTACCTCCTGCATCCATGCAGCGCCCCTACGGGCTTATCCCCGAAAGCTGCGGTGCTCAGCGCGGCAACGGGAGAAATACCGCATCGAATCAACTGCTACGACGTCCTGGTCGGGCCATGAATTAAACGAAACAGCCAGATTCCAACGCACATCGCGAACGTGAACAACAAGGCCTCTGTACGGCCATAGCCAATGGCGGCAATGGCCGCTCCCGGACAAAACCCTGACAGTCCCCAGCCCAGCCCAAACAATGCTGATCCTGTCAGCAATCGGGCATCGATGCGTGTCGCATCGGGCAGATGGAACCTTTGTTCCAGTATTGGCGAAGGCCTGCGAATAATCAGTCTATAAGCTAGTCCCAGCGTTATCAGGGCGCTTGCCATGACCAGCGCCAAGCTGGGATCCCAGTGTCCTGCAATATCAAGAAACGCGAGCACCTTCACCGGGTTGACCATCTGCGATATGACCAAACCCAAGCCGAACAAAATGCCACAAAATAAGGTCGATAAATTCTTGATCATCGCTTTAATCCTCAGCGCCGAGCCAGTGGCGCACGATATAAACAGTAATGCCTGCAACCGCCATGAACACGACGGTAGCCGCAGCCGAACGCGGTGAAAGGCGCGCCAGTCCGCATACGCCGTGGCCACTGGTGCAGCCGTTGCCAAGGCCGGTTCCGTAACCGACCAAAAGGCCGGCAATTATCAGGATAGGCCATGGCGTATCAATGCCGATATTCGCCGCGTTACCGTCAGCCAACCTTAAAATGAGCGGGCCAAATAACAGACCGGCAAGAAAAAACAGGCGCCAACCGACATCGCCGCGCTGATGAGGCGGGAGCGCTCTACCGATAATGCCGGAAATACCGGCAATTCGGCCGTTTAAAAGCAGCAGCAATGCGGCGGATAATCCGATCAGTGCGCCGCCGGCCAGTGCTGAATAAGGGGTAAAGTTTTCCATTGAAGAGTCCTGTCGGTCAATAAAATAACGGTCTCAGCAGACTTTAAAATCGTCGCGAATAACCCAGCTGGAACGAGAGTTGATGCATTTCCAGGTCAATAGTCTGGCCTGGGCTCAAAGGATTCGGGCCGCTGACCTTCTTGGTCGGTGAATACATGAAAGCAAAGGTCACATCGTCTTTGTCGGTTATGGTCCGCGTGAATCCTGTCGTCAAATGCCATTCCTGCACGCCGGGCGCCAGGATATTAAACAGCACTTCCGAGCTGCGGATAGGTTGCTCGCCGTAGCTGACACCGCCGCGCCATGTCCAGTCCGCGTTTTGCTTCCATTGCGTGCCGAATTTATAGACCGTCATGTCCTTCCAGCCGAAGCCGGCGCCATTGGTATTGCCAAGTTGGGCTGTTTGCAGATTGGGTAAAAAGGAATTCCCCACCGAATTGACGCTGCTGTAACGAATATGCTCCACATCGAAAGCGGCGGTGACGCTGTCATTGATGTCCCACGCCAGTCCTCCATTAATGCTTTCCGGAACGTCGAAGTCGCCCTGTTCGGCAAAGAGCCCCTCGTAATGACTGAATGGAGACATGAACACGCGGCTTTTATAGGAAACGCCCAGATGAAGGCCGGGAAGCAGCTCCGCTATGCCGCCGATACGAACGCCGGCGCCGTAGGAGTAATTCCGGATATTGTTGGAAAGATTTTGCGAGTCGCTGGAATATCCCGCGAATGAACTCAGTCCCTGCGCTTTAAAGGATTGAACCGCGAAAATCGGCGCTATACCCACAGAAAACCGATTATTGGCAAAACTCCGGGCGTAACTTGGGCTAATGAACAGTTGCACCAGATCAATGCCGGTACTGCCGCCGCAGAACGTTCCAGTTCCTCCGGGCGCGCAGGTTTGACTGGTAAAGCCGGGATAATCGGTGTTCATGCCGCCGTTGCCGAAAACCGTTAGTCCGATGGACTGGTTGCGGTCCAGCTTATGATTCCAGCCTAGCGTAGGGATGGGGAAGAGGTCGCTATCGCTCTTAACCGTTCCGGGGTTTAGCGGAAAAGCGCCCGGTGCCATTGAAGGCGCGCCTTGTACCGTGTATTCACGGTTAGGATTGAATAATTCCATTTCCACATCGAGCCGGTTGCCGACAAAAACCATACCGGCCGGATTCACTGCTGCGGCCATCGCGTCTTGGGGCAGGGCGGCGCCCACGCCGGCCATGGCCTTGCTGCGGGCGCCATAGCCGTGAGCAAAATAGCCGTTGGTTGCCTCCGATACGGCAGGAAATACAAGCATAATTGCGGCAATCCCGGCTGATAATCCCTGTTGTCGTATTGCTTTGCCAAGCGGCTGATTAAAATTTGTTAACGACATAAGCTTGTTTCTCCAAAGTGTTTATATTTCAAATCCTGGAAACAGCTTAAGGTGATTTTTTCGCTTAATAAAACGATATTATTCGATGATTATATCTAATAAAAAGATAATTAATGTGTCGTTAGGGTGTTCGCGAGAATACAACCATGAGCCTTGACAGAACGTAACGACTTAAAGTACTTTATAAAAAACACAAGCTGACCGGACAACCGGAAGCCAGTGAATCCCAGGGGATCGCTGGCTTTTTTTTGGCCAAAATTTGGCTGGCAGCTACTCGAACATTGCTCACCAGGCAGCTTAGCGGCTGAAATTACAGGAGATTCTTATGTCACATTGGTACGAAGACAATTCCCACTCCATCGGCCAGACTCCGTTGGTGCGGCTTAATCGGATCATCGACGGCGCGCCGGTTACCGTGCTGGCAAAAATAGAAGGACGCAATCCCGCCTATTCGGTCAAATGCAGGATCGGTGCGGCGATGATCTGGGATGCCGAGCGTCGCGGCTTGCTGGGTCCCGGCAAGGAACTCGTCGAACCGACCAGCGGTAATACCGGCATTGCGCTGGCGTTCGTCGCAGCGGCGCGGAACATCCCGTTGACTTTGACGATGCCGGAGACTATGAGCCTGGAACGTCGCAAGTTACTGATCGCCTATGGCGCCAAACTGGTGCTGACGGAAGGCGCCAAGGGCATGAGCGGCGCGATAGCCAAAGCCGAGGAAATCGCCGCGTCGGACCCCGAGCGTTACGTATTGCTACAGCAGTTTAAGAATCCGGCGAACCCTGCTATTCACGAGCAAACCACCGGGCCCGAGATCTGGAACGATACCGATGGCGCTATCGATATTCTGGTTTCCGGCGTCGGTACCGGCGGGACGATTACCGGCGTTTCCCGTTATATCAAGCAGGCTCAGGGCAAGGCTATCATTTCGATTGCGGTCGAGCCTGAGGCGAGTCCGGTACTCACCCAGTACCGTTCCGGGGAGCCGCTAAAACCGGGGCCTCATAAAATTCAGGGCATCGGTGCGGGGTTTGTACCGGACGTGCTCGACCTGTCGCTAATCGATGAAATAGAACAGGTTAGCAATGAAGAAGCCATCGCTTTCGCGCGCCGACTCGCCAGGGAAGAAGGCATACTTTCCGGTATTTCCTGCGGCGCTGCGGTGGCTGTCGCGGTGCGTGTCGCCAAGCGCCCCGAGAACGCCGGTAAAACCATTGTCGTAGTGCTGCCGGATTCCGGCGAACGCTATCTGAGCTCGCCTTTGTTTGAAGGTGTTTTCGATGCAGGCGGTTTTGCAGCATGAACAGTCCCGGCTATCAAGATATCAAACAGGATTGGGGTATTGATGAGCTGGTAACAAAATTGCGCCATTTACGCGTGCAATCGCTGGAAACCCGGCATCGACGCGACAGGCCGCCCAAGCTGCCGTCGCGCAAGGAACTGCAAAAAATTCTCGACGGCCTGGGTGCGGTGTTGTTCCCCAACCGGTTGGGGCTGCCCGATTTGAACGACGAGGGCATCGATTACTTTGTCGGCCATACGCTCGACACGCTGTTACGCGAGCTTTACAAGCAAATCCGCCGCGAGCTGCAATTTACTTCAGGACATACGGCTGTCGATGATGCGTACCAACAGTCTGTCGCTATCACCCGCGAGTTTGCCGCGCGTTTGCCGGAGGTAAGGACGCTGCTCGATAGCGATATTCAGGCAGCCTATGAAGGCGATCCGGCGGCAAGAAGTTCCGACGAAGTGCTGGTTTGTTATCCGGGCATTACCGCGATCACTCACCATCGGCTTGCGCATATTCTTTATCAGCTGGGCGCTCCGCTGGTGGCCCGCATTATCTCGGAGCTTGCCCATTCAGCCACCGGTATTGATATTCATCCCGGCGCGAAAATCGGCGAGAGTTTTTTTATCGACCACGGCACCGGTGTGGTCATCGGCGAAACCGCCGTGATCGGGCGGCATGTTCGTGTGTATCAGGCCGTCACGCTGGGCGCCAAGCGCTTCCAGAAAGACGAGGACGGCATTCTGGTCAAAGGCAATGCCCGGCATCCTATCGTTGAGGACGATGTCGTCATTTATGCGGGCGCGACGATTTTAGGCCGTATCATCATCGGCCGCGGCTCGACGATCGGCGGCAACGTTTGGCTGACGTATAGCGTGCCGCCCGGCAGCAATATTACTCAGGCGCATGTTCGCAGTGAACTGTTTCATGATGGGGGAGGGATATAGGGGAACAAGGCGAAAGGCGAAAGGCGAAGAAACCGGGGCCGGACGGGGAGTATCCGTTCGTTCCCAAGCTCCATTCCGGGAGCCGGACGGGGTATTTACCCCGTTCGAAACGTTTGACGGACGCAGAGATTGTAATAGTTATCGAAACGTTAGGGACGGGGTTGCAAACCCCGTCCCGCTTAGCTGAATGCCGTCTTGGAAGCTCCAGCTTCCCGAAACATAGAAAGCTGGAGCTTTCTGAACTGGGTTCCCAAGCTGGAGCTTGGGAGCCAGCGTAAAGGCGCCTACTGTTGGTGCCAAATGCGACGCCGGAGCGTCACTACTGCATTCCCAGGCCCGGAGCGTGGGAACAATACTACTAATTACACTAACCACAATAGGAAAAAGTCATGTCCGATATTCACGAAGGTCAAACCCATACCGCGCTAGGCGATGTTGCTGCGCGCACCCTGGCAAACGCCACCAAAACCGTCCCTATGCTGTCAACCATCACGCCACGATGGTTGGTTCATCTGCTGCAATGGAAACCGCTTGAAGCCGGTATTTACCGAGTTAATAAAGTTAAAAACGAAACCGGCCTGCTGGTCGATTGCTCCAGCCTGGATGAAAAAGAACTGCCGCAAACCTTTGTCGATTACGAGGAATGGGGCCGCGAGTACCGCTTGAATGCCGTTAATACGGTGCTCGACGTGCATACCCGTATTTCCGATTTATACAGCAGCCCGCACAATCAAATCCATGAGCAGCTGCGTCTGACTATCGAAACCATTAAAGAGCGCCAGGAAAGCGAGCTGATCAACAACGCCGAATACGGCTTGCTGAACAACGTCGCTCCTGGATTCAAAGTACAGCCGCGCACCGGCGCGCCGACACCCGACGATATGGATGAATTGATTGCCCGTGTCTGGAAAGAGCCTGCGTTTTTCCTGGCCCATCCTCAGGCTATTGCCGCATTCGGACGTGAATGTACCCGTCGCGGCGTACCGCCTGCTATCGTGACCTTGTTTGGTTCGCAGTTTTTGACCTGGCGCGGCCTGCCTATTATCCCATCCGACAAGCTGAAAGTGATCAACGGCAAAAGCAACATCTTGCTGTTACGCACTGGCGAAAGCCGTCAAGGCGTGGTCGGCCTTTACCAACCGAACCTGACCGGCGAACTGAGCATGGGTCTCTCTGTCCGCTTTATGGGCATCAATCACAAAGCGATTGCCTCTTACTTGATCTCACTGTATTGCTCGCTGGCGGTATTGACTGACGATGCGCTCGGCGTGCTCGAGAATGTCGAAGTGGGCAAGTACCATGAATACAAGTAACAGCGATTTCACACAAAACGCATCATTGCCCGACATAGCGCAATTGACCAAACTGGCCAATGAGCTGTTTACGGCGTTGCCTTGCGATGGATCGCGTATCGGCATCGCTGCTTCGGCAGTGCCGAGCGGCTTGACGTCATCTTTGCCGGGTGCCGATAAATCGGCAATACCGCAAGGTTTCGACTTGCCGGGGGAAGCGGAGCTGCAAAAGTTGTTTGCTCCGCATCAACCGTCTTTCGATAGCGTTCCCGACAGCATTGATACGGGTTCGGTGTTCGGTAATCCGTCTTCGGCGACAACATCGCCGTTGGCGGGTTTGGACAAATCCGTGCTGGCGGGTATTTTGCCGCAAGACTTCGGGCTGCCTGATGAGGCCCAATTGCAACAATTGTTGGTTTCGCGCGTGCCGCAAGGCAGCAACATTCCCGGAAGCGTTGAGGCTGTTTCAGTACCTGCCGTGCCGTCTCCGGCGGTCGGTACCGACCCATTAGCCAAAGTAGCCGCTTCACCGCAGGCTAGTGAAGCGGAATTGCAAAAGCTTTTCGCTGCCGGTACAGCGGCTACCGGAAGTGAGGCGGGCACGGCAACGTACGGTTTGGCTGCTTCCTTGACTGATTTTGATGCGTCATTGATCGCGGGACTTTCGCCCCAAGCTTATGGCCTGCCGGGCGAAGCCGAATTGAAAGAACTTTTCGGTTCGTTTTCTGCGCCTTCAGCAGGTATTCCGGCAAGCGCCGAGTCGGGTTCATCATTTTATTTTCTCGATGAATTGAAAAACGGCGGATTTAATGCGCAATCGCCAACCTTGGCTTCCGCGCATCCGGCTTTTGATGTGCAGGCGGTGCGCCGGGACTTTCCGATACTCAAGGAGCGGGTCAACGGCCAGCCGCTAGTCTGGTTCGATAATGCGGCGACCACCCAAAAGCCGCAGGCGGTTATCGATAGGATCTCGTATTTTTATGAGCACGAGAATTCCAACATTCACCGTGCGGCGCATGAACTGGCGGCGCGGTCGACCGACGCTTACGAAAAAGCGCGGGATACCGTTGCCAAGTTTATGAATGCGTCGTCTTCGGCGGAGATTGTTTTTGCGCGGGGCACGACCGAGGCCATCAACCTGGTTGCGCAAAGTTGGGGCCGGCAAAATATCGGTGCGGGCGATGAGATCGTCATCACCTGGCTGGAACATCACGCCAATATCGTGCCGTGGAAACAGCTGTGCGATGCAACGGGCGCCACATTGCGCGTCGTGCCGGTTGATGAAGACGGGCAGGTATTGTTGGGCGAATATCAAAAACTGCTGAATTCGCATACCAAGCTGGTATCGTTCACGCAGGTTTCCAACGCACTGGGCACGGTGACGCCCGCTCGGGAAATGATCGAGATGGCGCATCGGGTCGGTGCGCGGGTGTTGCTGGACGGCGCTCAGTCGGTTTCGCATTTGCGCGTCGATGTACAGGCGCTGGATTGCGACTGGTTCGTGTTTTCCGGGCATAAAATATTCGGTCCTACCGGTATCGGCGTGTTGTACGGCAAAGCGGAATTGCTGGAAGCCATGCCGCCGTGGCAAGGCGGCGGTAATATGATCGACGACGTGACCTTTGAAAAAATCGTCTATCAACCCGCACCCGCCCGCTTTGAAGCCGGTACCGGCAATATCGCCGATGCGGTTGGCTTGGGCGCTGCGCTTGAGTATGTGCTGAAAATCGGTATCGATAATATCGCCCGTTACGAGCACGAGTTGCTGGTCTATGCGATGGATGCGCTGAGGAGCATATCCGGCTTGCGTTTGATCGGCACGGCTGCTGCAAAAACCAGCGTATTGTCGTTTGTACTGGAAGGACACAGCAACCAGGATATTGGCGTCGCACTAAACCGCGCCGGTATTGCGGTGCGCACCGGCCACCACTGCGCTCAACCCATTTTGCGCCGTTTCGGCCTGGAGAGCACCGTGCGTCCGTCACTGGCGTTTTACAATACCCATGAGGAAGTCGATCTGCTGGTTAAAACAGTGAGACGGATTCAGAGCGGCAAGGATTTTTAGCGGTAAGGGATTTTTGTAGGAGGAGCTTTAGGCGAAGCTCTTCCTACTGAGTAATGCTTGTAGGGCGTGCCGCGCGCGCCAAAGGGACGTCAAGCATCAAACTAATCCCAAGCGAAGAAGGCGCGCACGGCACGCCCTACTATTCGCCATCTTCAGCTCATAGCGCACAACTTGTCGCGGCACCCCCCGAAGATTCGTCATAATTTATCTGTATAACACTATAGATACGATTCCAGAAAAACGAATACCTTCACCGTCTCAATCATTTAAGAGACAATACGTTCTGATGACTACCCCGGACAGGATTGAACATGTCGCCGACTACATTGAAAACCGAATCCAACTCTACGATAACCATTCCCAGAGGCTACCGGGAAATTCCATTCAACTACACGTCTGCGGACGATTGGCAGGTCGTGTCTTTCCTGCTGGGGACGGAAATCGCCCTGATTCTGGAGGAATTGCGCGACCGCCGCGTCACCGGGCGCTCCGCCCGTTTGCTGATGCGCTTTTTCGGGGAGATCCTGATTTACCGCCGCAATCCTTACCTGTTCCAGGAGCTGGTCAGCTCGGCGGCAAGACGCAAGCGCATGTTCGAGAATGCCGAAAAGCACTTGGGCATCATCGAGCAGAATATCGGCGACGAAGCCCGAGTGCATAAAGTGCTGATCGCGTCCCGCCAACTGCTGGACGAGTTTCGCAGCGATGTCGAAAAAGTGCCTGGATTGCGCCGCCGGATGAAAAGAGAGCTGGGCGCTGTGACCGGTGTCAGTAACGTATTGTTCGATCCGTTCACGCTGGTTTCCCATGCCACCGATGCGACCGACTGGCGCTTGTATCTGCCGGTGGCGGTGGTGATGCCTGACAAGGAGGCGCAACTGTCGCCGCTGCTCACAGCCATTGCCAAGATGGGACTCAAAGCGGTGCCGCGCGGCGGCGGTACCGGACTAACCGGCGGCGCAGTTCCGTTACGGCCGGACTGCGTGGTGATTAACACCGAAAAGCTCGACCGCATTCGCGGCACGCGGGACATGGCATTCAAGCTTTGGGATGGGCAGACCGCCATGGCCCAGGTGCTTGAAGTTGAAGTCGGCGTCATCACCGAAAAAGCCCACCAATACGCCGGCAGCCGGGGCTTGGTATTTGCAACCGACCCGACCAGCGCCTGGGCGTCCTCGATAGGCGGCAATATAGCCGAAAACGCGGGCGGCAAATGCGCGGTGCGCTGGGGCACCTGCATCGACAACCTGATTTCCTGGCGGATGGCGATGCCCGGCGGCAAGCGTTGAGAAGTGCGCAGAACCGACCATCAGTTGCGTAAAATCCTGCCGGAAGATGACGTGACCTTCGAAGTAGCGGACATGACCAGCGGCGAGTCGATCAAAACCATTGTCTTGAAAGGCAGCGAGATCAGGAAGAAAGGCCTGTGGAAAGACATCACCAACAAGGCCTTGGGCGGCGTTCCGGGCCTGCAAAAGGAAGGCACCGACGGCCTCATCACCTCGGCGGAATTCATCCTTTACCCGAAATTCGAAGCCACGCGCACGATTTGCCTGGAGTTTTTCGGCCAGGACATGGAGGAAGCCAGCCGCGTGATTGTTGAGCTGTCCAAGACGTTTCCGTTTCCCGACCAGGGCGAAGACACGCTGGTGGCGCTGGAACATTTCGATGACGAGTACGTGCGTGCCATCGACTACCAAGTCAAATCAAGCCGGTTCAAAACGCCGAAAGCCGTACTGCTGATCGATGTGGCAGGGCATTCTTTAGATCAGGCGCAGCAAGGCATCGACAAGATCCGCGCCATTCTGGACCAGTACCCGAACAGCGAACTGTTCGAAGCCCAAGACGCGGCGGAAGCCGAGCGATACTGGGCCGACCGCAAAAAATTCGGCGCGATTGCAAGGCGCACCAACGCCTTCAAGCTGAACGAGGACGTCGTGATCCCGCTGGAAACGCTGGCCGAATTCGCCCGTTTTATCGACGAAGTCAACGTAGAGGAAGAGCGTTATGCCCAACTGAAGTTCCTTGATCGTGCAGCCGCATTCTTCCGCGAACCGCCGGTTGAAGACAATAACGATTCATTCGACGCCCGATCAACTGTTGCGCTGGAGCTTGATGCAACCGCCAGAAACGCGCTGCCTACCGCCGACGAAAAAACCTTGCGCAGCCTGTCGATCATCAAAAAGTTCAAAAAGGAATTTGCCGAACTGGCGCGCGGATTCCCCAAGATTATCGCCGCCGTGAACCTTGCCCATCAGGAAGTGCGCGACCGGCGCATCGTGCTGGCGACCCACATGCATGCCGGGGACGGCAACGTGCATGTCAACTTGCCGGTGCTGTCCAACGACCGGGACATGCTGGAGCGCTCGGGCGAAGTCATCGACCAGGTGATGTTCAAGGTGGTCGAATTGGGCGGCGTGGTGTCCGGCGAGCACGGCATCGGCGTCACCAAACTCAAGTACCTGGAACCGGAGCGCATCGCGGCACTGAGCGCCTATCGCAGCGAAGTCGATCCGACCGGGCTGATGAACCCGGGCAAGCTCGAGGATTTCGCCGTGCTTGAACATATCTTCACGCCCTCGTTCAACCTGCTGGGACTGGAAGCGCGCATCCTCCGCCACGGTCAGTTGGAAGAGCTGGCGAACAAAATCGCCCATTGCGTGCGCTGCGGAAAATGCAAACCTGATTGCGGCGTGTTCCATCCGGCGGGCAGCCTGTTTTATCATCCGCGTAACAAGAACCTGGCGATCGGCGCGATTATCGAAGCCTTGCTGTTTGATGCGCAGCGCGAATATTCGACAAAATTCGAACTGCTGCAATGGCTGGAAGAAGTGTCCGATCATTGCACGACCTGTCACAAATGCGCCAAACCCTGTCCGGTCGACATCGATTCCGCCGACGTATCGGTGCTGGAACGCCGGATTCTGGCCGACTGGGGCTATAAGCACACCGCCGCGGCGACCAAGATGACGCTGCGCTATTTGCACAGCGACTCGCCGACCTTCAATAAGGTTTTCCGCTTCGGCGTGCTTCGGGCCGGTTTTGTAGGACAGCAGCTGGGCGCGATATTAGCCAAGCCGCTGCAACCGAAAAAAGGCCCATCAAAACATTACCCCTTGCAATTGCTGAGCTCGCCGATGCCGACCGTGCCGGCACTTACGTTGCGCGATTTGCTGCCCAACTGCAAGGAAGACCAGGTTTTGGTGTTTGAGCCCGATCAGGAAGCCGAACGCACCGTGTTCTATTTTCCCGGTTGCGGTTCCGAGCGCATGGTGTCCGACATATCGATGGCCGCCATCCATGTGCTGATGGGCTTGAAAACCCGGGTGGTGTTACCGCCGCCTTTCCTGTGCTGCGGGTTTCCGGCCTACGCCAACGGCCAGGCCGAAATGCATTCGCAAAACGGCTTGCGCGTGACTATCCTGCTCAATCAAATCCGGGATATGTTTACCCATCTGGAATTCGACGGTTGCGTTGTGACCTGCGGGACCTGCCGCGAGGGCTTGAACGAAATGGAAGCGGCCAAGTTGTTCGGCGGCAGGCTGGTCGATATAGCCCGCTATGCGCTGGAGCGGGACTTGCAATTGGCAGGCACCGGCAGCGAGTCTTATTTGTATCACGCGCCGTGCCATGACTCGCTGGACGGCAAGGCGCTGGACGTGCTCGATCAGCTTGGCGGATTCGGCAGCGTTCAGCCGGTACCCAATTGCTGTTCAGAGGCGGGCACGCTGTCGTTGTCCCGTCCCGACATCTCCGCCGCGATGCTGCATCGCAAACGCGAGTCGTTGGCGGAAGCCATGCCGGAAAAGGGCAGGGCAACCATCCTGACCAACTGCCCGTCCTGTATGCAGGGTTTGGGCCGGAACAAAGGTATGGGTGTTGATCCGCAACATCTTGCCGTGGCGTTGGCCGAAAAACTGTCCGGGAAATCGTGGTTGAAGCAGTTTAAGGTGCAGGCGGGGAAGGCTAAGGCGTTTAATTTTTGATGGGGGTTGGGGGTAGGTTGGGCATGTTTTTTATGCCCAACATTGCGATGAGTCGATATGAGTACGGATTTTTCCATCACCGGATATTGAAAGCGCTGATAACAAGTAATAAAGAGAATCAGGTGCCTCTCTTTATTATTTCGGCTTTATTTATGACTCTATTCAAATCCCATTCAGGAGCTGTCATATTGGGATAATTTTCACTTTCTTTTCGTTTTTCATTCCATTTATTCTTAATTCTATTTACATGATCTTTCAAAAATAGATCTAGTGTAGATGTACAAATTTTAGGTGTCACATTTGGATTGAACCAATTAGATTTTTCAAGGCATTTCTTATGTCCAATCCTGATTATTCCATTATAAGGCTCATCTGAAGCGTGATCCAACCACCAAATTTCTGTATTAGTAGAATTCATCACTTTCAAGCAAAAATCACATCTCTTTATTTCTATTCCTAAAGGAATAAATAATAAGCGCTTCGTGTTTCTGGCAATCGTTTGTATTTTATCGTTTCGTGTTTGTGAACCAATGCCTATTAAATAATAGATAACAAAACAAATTATGATAAGAACAATAAATATACAGAGTAAGATCGTTTTAAAAGAAAGGGTAAGTATTATTACGGTTCCGACAAATTGTAGCGCAAATCCAATAAAGAGCGGAACAAGAGCTATAAAGGATAAATATCTTATTTTTGTATCTAAAGGCTCCAGACCAGACCCCCAACTTCCTATCATATTAGGACTTCTTTCTAAGGTAAAAACATCCTCCTGTGTTTCAAGGAATGAGGTGCTAGAAAAAAATATTACGGCAGGTATTTCAAATAACAATGAAAATAAAATAAGCATAGAGCCTTGTGTGTTTCTATCGTTACTTGAGAATATTTTGTTTGCTTCGATTTGTAACTCATAGATTATATTAGAATTTTTATATAGTATATTATCAAGTGAATTTATTTCATTTTCAAGTTTGGAAAAATTTGCGTCAGCCTTATTAAGGCCTTCTTTAAGCTGACTGGATCTACTATTCATTGTTTGGTGCTGTTGGTTGACAGTTTTTTGAAGAGTAATCATTGAATCTTGTAACTGTTTAATTTGTTTTTCAATTTTTAAATTTGAATCATTTCCCTCTGAAATTTGTAGGGAAGGATGTGTTCCCTTTGCCCAAACAACATCTGGAGCTACAATTATAATAAAACTAAAAATTATTAAATAAAGTATCCCCCCTAAAGAAAGTAATTTGCCAGAGAAAATTCGATCATACTTGAAACTTATTTTAATATTTCCAAACATTATAATTACCCACAAATTTTAATATATCAAGTTTACGCTAGTCCCCAAGCTCCGGCTACCTGTATCGCGAAGCTAGAGCTTCGCGTTCTGGGTTCCCAAGCTGGAGCTTGGGAACCAGCGAGACTGGCGAGTAGCAAGTAGCTTGAATGTTGCTTACTAAATCCGGGGCTTCGTGGTTCCGATCATTCCGTATTCCGCAAGCCACATACGAGCGATGCAGAGATATATCACACTCACGCGCTGGTTCCCAAGCTCCAGCTTGGGAACCCAGTCTTGGAAGCTCCAGCTTCCCGAGCAACTCACCACGACCGAATCACCTCAATCAACCCTTCCTGACCGGCATAATTACGCGCACTGGAATAACGCCAATGTTCCGGCTGGTCCACATAACCCCGCTTGACTGGATTGTAATGAATGTAATCCAGCTTCTGCCGCATAACCGCCTCAGATTCGATGATTTGCGGATGATTGCCTTCTTCCCAAACCTGATAGGTGGTTTCCTGCTTATGGGCGCGTTTAAAAAACGCCAGCAGCTCAAGCAGCTTGGCTGAGCGGCGTTGTTCCAGATGCGCGATGATTTGTTTCGCTGTGTAGGATTTAAAACGCTGCATGTCATGGCTCAAATTTTCCGAAGCGGCGATAAGATGCAGGTGGTTTTCAAGGATGACGTAACCGTAGAGTCGAAAGTCCGTGTCCCGCTGTAAAAAAACGCCAAGAGTCCAGAATGATGTTCACGGTTTCCGGGCGGGTAAATAACGGCATCCAGTAGTTTACCGTTGCGGTCAGGAAGTGTGGGCACGGGTCGCATTGGACGCGGTAGCGGCTTCTGGGCATGGTTGTATTCCTGTGTGGCGAGAGTAGACGGGAAGCTGGAGCTTCCCTGACTGGGTTCCCAAGCTGGAGCTTGGGAACCAGCGGTTACAACTGAACCGGAAGAATGCGGCTTTCACCGGCTCTAATAAAGTCCATTCAAATCCACCCAAGCCGCTTGCAAGCGCCATAAACAAGGTACACGCCAAGACCGCAAACAAAAAGCCCGAAGATCAGCCGGAGCTGCGGTCCCGCCATTTGGTTTGCGAAGTAGGCGCCAATCCACGAGCCGAGGAACATGGTCACGGCCAGAATGACGGCCGCCTTAATATCGACGTTTCCGTGCCGGTAATATTCGAATGCCGCGGCGAGACCGACGGGCGGGAGCAGCAACGCAAGGGTCGTTCCGGTCGCCATGTGCTGAGAGAAACCGGCCCAGTAAATAAGCGCCGGTACGATGATGATGCCTCCGCCGATGCCGAAGAAGCCTGCGGTGATGCCGCCGACAATACCGATAATCACGAATATGAACCATGACGGCATCTGAATTCTCCTTTTGAATAAGGTCGAGTACAAAATTCCTGACGCCGTCCAACATAATCTATACAACATCGCTTGTCCAACAATCGGCTGAGTCTGTCGTATAACCGTGGCGAAATAATTATGGGCTTATCATTTGGGTGAGCATGGCGTAACTGACTGCCGGGCTGAAATAAAATCCTTGAACGGTATCGCAGCCGCATTCTTTAAGATAATTCAATTGCTCCTCGGTTTCCACGCCTTCGGCCACGATTTTCAAGCGCAGGCTTTTTGCCATGCTGATAATGGCGCTGACGATGGTATTCGCATCACTGTCTTTAGCGATGTCTTTTACAAAGGCTCGGTCGATTTTAATTTTATCCAGCGGCAGTTTGGTCAGGTAGCTGAGCGAGGAATAGCCGGTGCCGAAATCGTCTATCGAAAAATTGATGCCGAAATTTCTGCATTGCGCCATGAAATCGAGTGTCACGTCATGATTTTCCATCATCACGCTCTCGGTAAGCTCCAGCTCCAGGCAAGCGGGGGGAATGCCCGTTTCATTGATAATATCGATGATCTGAGCGAACAGCTGCGGATTTTGCAGTTGCCGCAACGACAGGTTGATCGCCACCTTGATCCTGGGGTGTCCTTCCGCCAACCAGGTTTTAATATCGCGACAGGCTCGCTGCAGCACCCACAGGCCTATTTGCATGATGAGCCCGGAGTCTTCGGCAATGGGGATGAATTCGGCAGGGGAGATCATGCCGCGCTGGGGGTGCGGCCACCTGATCAACGCTTCCACGGCGACTATTTTACCGCTGGAAAGATCGATCTGCGGTTGGTAGTGCAGTTGGAATTGATGCTGGTCCAGCGCCAAATGCATATCTCTTTCCATCACCAGGCGATACTCGATTCTGGCGTTCATCTCGGAATCGAAAAAACAATTCCTGCCGCCGCCCGATGCCTTGGCATGGTACATGGCGATGTCCGCATGTCGGGTCAGCGTATCGCTCTCCAGTCCGTCGTTCGGGTAGATGCTGATGCCTATGCTGGTGCCGATGTTCAGCAAATATTCCTCAACGTCGAACGGTGCATTGATGGCTTCAATGATCTTGCTGGATACATGGGCGGCTCCGTCGGCGCCGGTATTGGGCAGCAGCACGACAAATTCGTCGCCGCCCAACCGGCCCGCCATATCGCCTTTGCGCAGGCAGTCCTTTAGCCTGTCGCTGACCTGTTGCAGCAACAGATCGCCGCGATGATGGCCTAGCGAATCGTTGACGATCTTGAAGTTGTCCAGATCGAGAAACAGTAAGGCGAAGCTTTGATTCTCCCGGCGGGAAATATGGATGGCCTGGTCGATGCGTTCGTGGATCAGGAAGCGATTGGGCAGCTGGGTTAGGGAGTCGTAGTGGGCCAGACGATGAATCTCTTCCTGCGATTTGACGTGTTCGGTAATATCGATCAGCGTGACGGTGATGTTAAGAATGTCTCCTTCGTCGTTGAATTCAGGAAAGGCGTTCGCCATGACCCATCTCTTGTCGTCGAGGTCGGATCTGACGATGCCGATGACCAGGTTTTTTACCGCCCTGTTCTGGCGGATAACCTGATTCGCCGGAAATTGATCGAAACGCATCGGGGTTTCGTCTTCGCAAATAAAGGCGCATTCGAAATCGGCGGCAACCCTGCCCAATATCTGCTGCTCATTCAGTCCCAGCAGGTTGCAGGTTTGCCGGTTGCAAGAGACAACGCGGGTATCCGGGGCATGAATCATTATGCCCGCATTGATTTGTTCAAGCAGGAAACGGTGTTTTTCTTCGCTTTGCCGGAGAGCGTCTTCGGTGTGGATAAGTTCGGATATGTCGGTCCAGCCGCCAATGATTTCTATAGGCTTGCCGGAGGGATCAGTGACGAGTCTGGCGCGGTCCCTGATCCATTTCCAATGACCGTTTTTCATCTTGAAACGGTATTTACGCAATAGCGATTTACCGGCCAGAATATCGTTCATGCCGGAAATGACCTGACCCCAGTCGTCCGGGTGAATATTGTTTATCCAGAAATCCGGGTTATGAAGAAATTCTCCGGCTTTATATCCCAACAGATCCTTGATGTTATCGGATAAAAAAGTAATGCCGAAAACACCGGTAGGCTTGCAGGTGTAAATAGTGACGGGAGCCTGCGACAGTAAATGCGCCAGTCGATCAAGTTTTACCTCGGGACTGTTGATGTCGGCATATTGGAAGACGTTGTCAAGTGCTGCAAGTTTATTCATGAGTTACCTTTACTGATCGGTTTTCTGCATGCGTCGGCTACTTAAGAGGATTCCCGGCAGGAGCGGCTTAAGCGCTTCTGCCGGGGGAGTTTTAGTCTTAGGAATTACCCAATGGCCTGTAGCGGGTCGGTATGTTTCAATCCGAACGCTTCCGCCACCGCGGGATAAGTCACTGCCCCGCGATAGGTGTTGAGTCCGTATTGCAACGCGGTATCTTTACGCACCGCGTCCAGGCCTTCGTTGGCCAGACGCAAGGCGTAGCCGGCCGTTTGGTTGTTCAGCGCAAAGGTACTGGTGCGCGGCACCGCACCCGGCATGTTGGCGACGCAATAATGCACCACGCCGTCGATTTCATAAGTCGGATGGCTATGGGTTGTAGGCCGAGTGGTCTCCACGCAGCCGCCCTGGTCGACGGCCACGTCAACGATCACCGAGCCTTTACGCATGGTCGGCAGCATGTTGCGGGTAATCAGCCAGGGCGCTCGTCCGCCGTGGATTAAAATCGCGCCGATGACCAGATCGGCGGTGTCGATGACTTCTTCGATAGTCGATTCATTGCTGATGCGCGTTTGCAGTTGCCCTCGGTAAATGTCATCCAGATATTTCAAGCGGGCATGGCTGATGTCCAGCACCGTGACTTGCGCGCCCAAGCCGACCGCGACCCGCGCGGCGTTGGTGCCGACGATGCCGCCGCCCAGAATCACGACATTGGCGGGAGCGACGCCCGGCACGCCGCCGATTAATACGCCGCGGCCGCCATGCGATTTTTGCAAATAGGTTGCGCCCGCTTGCGTGGCCATGCGTCCTGCAACCTCGCTCATCGGTATCAATAACGGCAAACTGCCGTCTTCGGTTTGTACGGTCTCGTATGCGATTCCGGTGGTGCCGCTGGCCAACAGCGCGTCGGTCAGCGCTTTATCCGAAGCCAAATGTAGATAGGTAAACAGCAGCAAGTCCTGACGCAGATAACGATATTCCGATGCAATCGGCTCTTTTACTTTGACCACCATGTCCGCCGCCCATGCATCTTCAGCGAAGGGGACGATTTGGGCGCCGGCAGCTTGATATTCCTGATCCGAAAGCGAGCTGCCTTCGCCCGCGCCGCTTTGCACCAGCACCTGATGGCCTCGGCGCGTTAAGGCCTTGACTGAGCCCGGCGTCAGGCCGACTCGATTCTCGTTGTCCTTAATTTCTTTGGGTAGTCCGATTAGCATGATTTGACTCCTGATGAGTGGAATGTAATACGCGGTAATAAAAGTCTTGCGGGCCGAATTTATCCGCAAGGACATAAGAGCGTAGCATAATCCGACGCGATTTTTTCAGTTACAGCTTAATGCGCGTGTCCCGTTTAATAAAACAACATTATTAGATATAAATATCTAATAAATAGATGATGCGGCGTTTATTTTTGTAAAAATTACCGTTGTCTTGACAGCGCCTGACGACTTAAGGTGTTTTAAAAAAAGCAATCCGGTCTGATCACCGATAGGCAGGCAGTACTAAGGACTCCATCAATAATAACGTCCGCTTAGGGTTCCCACGTTCTGCGTGGTAAGGCGGTCAAGGCGCGCTACGCCGTATACGGAACGCGGCGCGTGGGAACGAGGGTATCTCGCAGACACTTGTGTATAACGACGATCGCTCTGCGTGGGAGCGATGAGTTTATGTTTCGGGAAGTTATTACCGACCCTATCCTAAGAGCCGGTCAGCTTACATCGTCGACTAATCGATAACCCACGCCGACTTTGGTCAGCAGATAACGGGGTCGTGCCGGATTGACTTCCATTCCTGATGGAGAATAATTTCTCCGCTACTCAGTCTGGCCATGTCCAGGATTTTATTGGTCAGTTCCGAGGTACGTTGCGCCTCTTCGAGAGTGACTTTGTTAAAATCGAGCTTCTCTTCCTCGGAAAAACCGCTGTTGTTCTCGATCAAGGCGGTGCTTGCGCCGATGATACGGGTCAATGGGGTGCGCAAATCATGCGAAATTCATTGCGCAGCGATTCGGTCTCGGCTTTAAGGCTGGCGTTGTTAGCCTGTTCGGTTAGACGTAGGCGCTCCAGGGTTTGTGCAATCAAGTTCCGGAAAGTATCGAGAAAAGTTGTTAATTCTGGATTAGACAATGCAGACATTGTTACGAATTGTATAGCGAGCACTCCGAGCATGGTTTGCGAATGTTCAAGCGGGAAATAACTTGGTGTTTTCAGATCGTAATGGCGTTCAATGGTACGCAGCTCAAATGCCCGTTGCGCGGCAGCCAGATTAACGCCGCGCAGGGAGTGCCGGAGCGGTTTTTCGCTAGGGTAGTTCAGATGATTATTAACATCGGGAAACAGCAACACAGCCGACGCGGCAAAATCATTGTGAATATGCTGCACGGCAATACGGGCGACGGCTTGACTATTTTTGGCGTCGGACAAGGACTGGCTTAACCCCGGTACAGTGCGTTAGTGCGATTTTCGCGTTGCCGGGCAATTTCGGCTTGTTGAAGCGCCTTTTCCTGCAAATTACTGGTGACATTGGCGACGACTATCATCACCCCCAGGTCGACGACGTTCTCAAGATCGGAGATCGCGAACGAAAAAATCGGGGGGCCAAAAAAAAGGCGAATACCGGTATGCTCAACAACGAAGCCGTTATCGACGCACCGCGACCATAATGGCTCGCCACCAAAAATATGCCCAGCATATAGGTCATCAGAATGCAGGCAGTCCCCAATATATGCCGTAACGGCCAGTCGGCCAATGTGCAAATAAAGGGTGCGGTTATTCCCCACAGGTAGCCCAGCAACCGATCCGAACGACGACCCAGGTTTAGCGCCATTGCCGGCAATTGATGATCCTGTTCGTTTTCCGGTTGATTGTGCTGAGCATTGTTGTGCAAATTCCCCCTCAAAAAAACGGTTCGAAGTAGCTCATCACTCAACGGATAATCCCTTACAGTCTGTTTGATAGAGCTAACAGAAAAGCGGCGACCAGGCCGATGCTCATCAGAACTATGCTCCAAAGGAAATAACGGAACATTAAGTCATCACTGTCGTGCGTCCGTTTATGCCGAACAAGTATCCGGTAACTGACTATGAAGGAGACGGCGGCAGGCACCTGCAACATTGGATTGAAAAAACGATCCCAGGGATCGCTCGGCAAATCCCGATAAAACAATGCCAATGCTAAGAAAAACGAGGCGACTCCATAAGAAATTGCGACCTGAAATATCCAATAATATCTGACCCTATCCAGAACGGTGTTGGGAATCCATGTTCCGCAACTGCATTGTTGCGCTGTTCCTAACCGTCCAGTGGCATCATGCTCCTTTCCGCACTTCGGACAGTAGCAGCGGTCAAATCGAATCATCTAGCTTTCCTCTCGCACTTTTACTAACGCCGAGTTATGTCCAGTGCAACACCTGAAATTGCAGATACCAGAGACCAAAAGAGCCGAGGAAGTTAACTAATACTGCCGGTAGAAAACGTAAGTGAGTGGCGAACGTATAGCTTTTGTCGATGGACATAGCCATGACTCCCGCCGAGGAGCCCACCACAGTCAAGCTGCCGCCTATGCCAACCATCATTGCGTTCAGCATCCATTGCTCAACGCCTAAATTGGGATTCGCCATAATCGCAGCCGCTTCCAGCAAGTTATTGTCGATACAGCTGGATACCAATCCTAAAATAAAATTGACCCAGGTCGGTTCCAAAACCTCGTACAGCTGGCGCACATAAGATAGCCAGCCCACATGATTGAGGGCAGCCATGCCGGTGATAATACCGATGTAATACATTAAAGTTGCCCATTCAACTTTTTGCAGCTGAATGTCCAGGTTAATCTCAATACCGCATCTTTTCCTTAGCGCCCAGATGTACATGACGATCAGACCCAAACCGCTACCCAGTGCGAATTCGATATCGACATGCAGCACCATGTTCAGCACCACTGCTCCGACAATAGCCGACGCGCAAACCAATGCCAGGCTAAGTCCGCCCGGTTTGAGACCTTCTGCTGTTGTGTTGGGTTTAAGCAGAGTATCGGTGCCGAGCTTTTTCAGGTAGAACTGATCCAGCACCAAGGCGCTTAAAAACCAGCCGAAAACCGCTGCCGGAAATAACATCAACAAATCGGTCATGGTGACTTTATCGGCCAGAATCACCATCAAGCTGGTCGAAGTGCCGATAAACCAAACCCCGCTGTTAGACGAAATAATCGTATTGCACAAGACCAGATGGGTATAGCGCGGATTGGCTGAAACATTGCTGATGGATTTACCGAAAATCATCGTAGTGGTCAAGCTGCTGATGAAGGGACTCAACATCGCGCACAATAACCCCATCACCCAGAACAACCCCCTCGCTCCCAAGCCCCGATTCATTAACGCTTGGTTCATCGCAGCGAAGACGTTACGCTCGTTGAGAATCTCGACAATCATCCACATGAACGCCATAAAGGCGATCAACGCGAATAGCGATTCTTTAGTCGATGCCTGCATCGCAATCAAAGGTTTGAATCTCTCAGGATCGTCGCCGCCGAGCCAATAGTAAGTGCCAATGATGGCTACTGTGGACATCATCATCAAAGCAGGTTTGAATTTGTCCATCGCTAACTGTACTTCAAAGATGATCATCATCAAGCCGATGACGAATACGCTCAACACGATGAGTCCAACTGGCGAAAAAGGAAGAATAGCGATAGGCATAGGGTTCCTTGTACAAAGAAGTCTAAAAAAATGGGTATTCTAAATAAGCATTCAGTCAATGGACAAAGCGTCGCTTACTTTGACGCTACTGAATGCTTGGATATTATAGCCGGGTTAAGTATTAGAAATAATAGTTTCGTTGTGTGGTAATGGACACGTAGCTCACTGTGAAGCCGCAAAGGTTTTGCTCATGTGTTCCGTGAGTTTGTTGTAGGCATCATAGATGAGGAGTGCTTTGAGTTTCTCGGCCTCCGCGATTCGAGCCGCTTCCTCCTCGCCCAAACAAAGCAGGGCGGTATCCCAAGTGTCTGCCCAAGCCGGGTCGTCGTGCATTACGGTAACCGAGCGCAGGTGGTGGGTCACCGGCCGTCCGGTCTTAGGGGGCAGGATATGGGAATAGGTTTGCCCGTTCTCCTCGAAGAAATGCTGGTAAGTTCCTGCGGTCATGATGGCAATACCCTGTTGCTCCCTGACGTCAATAATCTTCTCTATCTCTCGGGTTAATGGCGTGGGTGTTTGGAGGGCAACCCGCCAGTCATTACCGTTGGCCTTTCGGCCCTTAACCATCATTTTTCCGCCTATTTCCACCAGGTAATTTTTTATGCCCAATGCTTCCAGGCGGTGAGCGACCACGTCCACACTGTAACCTTGCGCGATGGAAGACAAATCGATCTTGAGCTTGGGATCTTTCTTCCTGATGCGATTGTTGACCGCATCCACCTCCAGAAGCGACATGCCTACATGAGGCAAAAGAGCGTCGATTTCGTCCTGGGCAGGAACCCGGTTTTCGTGACCGGAAAATCCCCACAGATCAAACAAGGGCTTCACGGTCAGATCGTAGCAACCGTCCGAGCGCTGATAAACCGTATGGGCGATAACCAGCAGCTTGGCAATTTCTTGAGACACCGGCAACCAATTGGTTCTCTCCTGTCGGTTAATGCGTGAGATCTCGGAATCTTCGCGGTAATTGGACATTTGAGCATCGATTTCGGCCAGCGTCGCGGAGACTTCTCGCCGAGCTTGCTCCAACGATGTTGATGTACCGTCCAGAACCAGCTTTATGTGGTAAGTCGTCCCCTGCGCCTCTCCTGACAACTCGGATTCGCTAGGCGACTTCTGGCATCCCGGCAGGGCAAAGGCAATCAGTAATACGGTAAACAACCATTTTATTTTCATCGAATCCTCTTTAATCTTAATTGCAATGATTACACGCGGGCTCTCGTCAAAACTGGATGACTGCGTCCACACCCAGCAGAAGTTGGTCAGTCCGTTGCCCTCCGTCGAAAGGGGCGATTTGTGCTTGGCTCCAGTCGTAACGCAGTTCAGGGCGGACCATCAACCAGCTATTGGGTTTCCAGTTCACACCGGCCGTCATCGCGTAATAGTTAGTTGGCGGCACCTGCCAAATAGCGGACCCCGTTGTGATCCCGGAACCACTCGCCACGCACACCCAGTCCCCAGGTATCGGCCACCTGATAAGTGAGGTATTGGACGACGGAATACCACTCGGCATTTTGCCCTTGAGCGATAGCATTCTGTTGGGTTCCCCGGTCGTGTTGGAGTACGTAATGCCATTTTCCGAGGTTTTGTTGGAGAATCGCCGAGTAATACACCAGGTCAGAACCCTGGTTTTTGTAGACATCGCCCTGCAACACCGAAAAGGAAACCGTGGTGCCGGTCTTGGCATTGGTCCAGGTCAGTCCGCTCGTGTGGCTCATCGCGCCTAAATCCCGGGCGAAATTATCAGCCCCCGTTACCGCCCCGAGGTTTAGGCTCCATTGATCGTCTAGCGCATAGCTAAACAGCGCTCCCGTCGCGGTAAAAGGAGAGGACTTGAAGCTGTAGGAGTGCGAGGAAAAGAAATTCAGTGGCGATGGCACCGACTCGTAGCCGATGATGCCGTAAAAGTGGCCGAATTTCCCGCTCAGGCCGTTACCGATCGGCGCAAAGACTTCCACGTAAGCCTGCGGCAGGGCGATGTCGTAAAAGCGCAGGTCGCGTTGGCTGATCAACTCCGTGTCCCAATGGCCGGTTGCCTGGGTGTAGCGGGTATCCGTGCCGAACATAAAATCGAAGCGTCCGCCCACATCCCAGGTTGTGTCTTTGACCACGGCTTTTTCGATAAACAGATTCATTTGATACAAATGAAATTCGCCGGCTCGGTCAGTCATGGATACCGGACCGTTGCTACGATCGGTGGGGTTCGCGGTGTTGTAATTAATGCCGCTAGCCGCCCAGCCGCCGAGATTCACCCCATAAGGTTGTGGCCCGGCCCAACTGGAAGCATCTTTGCCCGAGAGCGATTGGATAAGGCCAGTCGGCGTACCATCATCGGCATTGGCCGTAAAATTCAAGGCCATAAACCCGCAGAGTCCGATCAGGGACGGGAAATTAAGACAGCGCAAAAATGCATGGATATTCAATGGAATCTTAATTAAATACACGATGTTTTCGATTGTATTCGTATACATTCGCAGCCAGCAGCATCGGCTTGGATTTACGCAACTCGGTAATCTCTTCAAACATCGCCGCCACCATCACAGCCAGTGAAAAATACCCTACCCAATGATGAGTCAGGTCAAGCCGCTGCAATACCGGTGTTGCCGTTTCTACCCCGGCAACTCCCAATGTCGGCAACAGTAAAGCCGCTATTCCAAGTAGACGTAAACTACGACGCACGATGTTCCCCTGTATCTGTATAAATTGAGCGGTTAACCTATAGGCACTTACACAACCGGTAAGTTTCCAGGCGTTCAAAACTGCAACAGATTGTAATGAATGGCGTGTAAAAAAGGCGTAAAGACGCTATGCGTCAAGCTAAGGACTCCATCAATGATAACTTCCGCTTAGGGTTCCCAGGCCCTGCGCTCATCGTTACACACAACGCTGCCCAAAAGTCGCCATCCCGGAAATAGTTATCCAGCGCCATGCCTGTCCTGAGCGTAGCCGAAGGGGGGTAACTTTCGAATCAAGCAGGATGGAGCATGTTGCTCGATTCGAAACGTCCCGTCCGTGTCAAAATGTTGCACGTCAGACCTTCCAGGTTTTAAAAACCTGGAAGGTCTGACTATCGCATGTTTCTCGCCTAACGACAGTTCGCAGACACTTGTGTATAAAGACGAGCGCGCCGCGTGGGAACGATCAGTTTATGCTTCGGGACGTTATTACCGAGCCTATCCCAAGACATATCACCGCGAACTTAAGCAGACTTTGCCCGCCGCTTATACGATGCATTGCCAACGGACAAGCAAAGCTTGCAGTCCTTTAATAAAGCAACACAATTAGATATAAATATCTGATTAATAGATGACATGGCGATTTTTATCATAAAAATTACAGGTATCTTGACAGCGCCTGACGACTTAAAGTATTTTTTAAAAAAGCAAGCTGACCGGATCACCGGAAGCCGGTGAGTCCTTAAAGATCACCGGCTTTTTTTTGGCCGAAATCTACGTATTAGCCGCAATTGTAGGTCTGCTTGGCGTAGCGTAACCTCCCAAGCAACGTTGCAACCTGTCGGGCGTTAATTCGAACTATGTCCTTAAGAACCTGAGTATTTCTATGCATATATCATTACCCGAATGCAGCCGGACGCCATTAAACGACGATCAACACCGGTTCCTCCAGCAACTCGTTGCCGCTTTATCGCCGGAGCAAGCCGCCTGGGTTGGGGGATATTTGACCGGGTTGGCGGCCAACAATTTAACATCCGCCCCAAGCGCCGACGATATTGCCGATATTACCATTCTGGCCGGCTCGCAAACCGGCAACAGTGATGCGTTGGCCGAACAAATGCACCGCTTGGCCGCCGGTCGCGGATTAAAAACGGTCATCAAAAAAATGGGCGATTATAAGCTTCCGCAATTGAAGGCCGAAAAAAACCTGCTGGTCATTGTCAGCACTTACGGTGAAGGCGAACCGCCCGACAATGCCAGGGAATTGGTCGAGTATTTATTCAGCAAGCGCGCTCCGTCACTCAAGCAAGTGCAGTTCGCCGTGCTGGGCTTGGGCGACTCCGGTTACGAGTTCTTCTGCAAAACCGGCGTTGATTTTGATCGCCGCCTGGAAGCGTTGGGGGCAACGCGGATTCATCCGAGGGTTGATTGCGATGTGGACTACGAGTCCAGCGCCGAGGCCTGGATGGATGCGGTGTTGAATGAACTGTCCATGCGGCTGGACATAAAACCCCAAGCGGCAGACTTGTCGTCGCCATCTGTTGCGAGCGTCTTGGCTTATTCGCGCAAGAATCCGTTTCCAGCGGTTTTACTGGAAAATATCGTGCTGAATGGGCGAGGCTCGATCAAGGAAACCCATCATCTGGAATTGTCGCTGGAAGGTTCCGGCCTGACTTACGAACCGGGCGATGTGCTCGGTGTTTATCCGAGCAATGCGCCCGACGTGATCGATGCCCTGTTGCAGACCCTGCACTTTGGCGGCACCGAATGGATTATGCTTAATGGCAAGGACGGTTTTCTTTATGACGCACTGTTTAGTCATTATGAAATCACCGCCATTACCCGGCCTATGGTGCAAAAATACGCCTTGTTGGCGAACAACCGCAAGCTGGATCAGTTGCTGGGCGACACGCATAAACTGAACGACTATCTGCATGGCCGTGAAATTATTGACCTGGTAACGGATTTTCCAGTTGAGCACCTGTCGCCGCAGGCCTTTGTTGATTGCCTGCGCAAGCTACCGCCGCGATTGTACTCGATTGCGTCCAGCCTGAAACAGCATCCCGACGAGGTGCATATTACCGTGGCTGCGGTGCGTTACCACTCGCACGGTCGAAATCGTAAAGGGGTGGGCTCGACGTTTCTGGCTGAGCGCATTGACGAGGATGCGACCATTTCTGTTTATCTCGATCACAACACTAATTTCAAGCTTCCGATCGATTCTTCCACGCCGATCATCATGATCGGCCCCGGCACCGGCATCGCGCCTTTCCGCGCTTTTGTCGAAGAGCGTGAAGCGGTGGGCGCGACCGGTAAAAACTGGCTGTTTTTCGGCGACCAGCATTTCGAGACCGATTTTCTGTATCAAACCGAATGGCAGCGTTACCTGAAAAACGGGGTGCTGACCCGTATGAATGTCGCCTTTTCCCGCGATCAGGAGCAAAAAATCTATGTTCAGCATTTGATGGCTGAGCACGGTAAGGAACTGTATGCGTGGTTGCAGGAGGGCGCTCATTTTTACGTCTGCGGCGACGAAAAACGCATGGCGCACGACGTGCATCAGGCGTTGCTCAGGATTGTGGCGGCTGAAATAGGTTCGGACAATGCGGAAGACTATGTGGCGAATCTGCAAAAGGCAAAACGTTATCAGCGGGATGTGTATTGAGTGAGGATTAAACGATGAGCTATGTAACGTATGCCTCGTTCCCGCGCTCCAGCTCTCGTCGTTATACATAAGTATTGAAAAGCCTGTGGCCGGACGGGGTTTGCAACCCCGTCCGAAACGTTTGACGGATGAAGATATGGCAGTAGTTATCGAAAACGGTAGGGACGGGGGTGCAACCCCCGTCCCGCTCGCTGGAGTGCAGGCTTTGCCTGCAAGCGCAAGCAAAGCTTGCACTCCCGTTTGTCTCGTTCCCACGCGCTGCGTGGGAATGCAGTCAAGGCGCGCTGCGCCGCGAGTCGCGGGCAACGTGTCGAAATGCGGAGTGTATCGACGTAGGACGCAGCGCGTCCCACATCGCGTTCCCACGCAGCGCGTGGGAACGAGGGCAATCTCGCGATGTTGGCCGCCACCGGGTTCCCAAGCAGGAGCTTGGGAACCCGCGTAAACCCCCGTAAACGTTATCAATGGGATGTGTATTCAATGAGGATTAAACGATGGCCTATGTAACGCCGGAAGAATTGGAAGAAGAATTAAACAAGCGGGTTGAAGTCGAGCGGATCAAGGATGCGAGCAATTACCTTCGCGGCACGCTGGTCAAGAGCCTGCAAGATCCGCTGACCGGCGCGCTGGCCGAGGACGACACCCAGCTGTCCAAGTATCACGGTATTTACCAGCAGGATGACCGCGACTTGCGGGACGAGCGCCGCAGGCAAAAGCTGGAGCCGCACTACCAGTTTCTGGTGCGCATCCGCGTACCCGGAGGAGTGTGTACGCCGACCCAGTGGCTGGAAGTGGACCGCATCGCCAATACCTACTGCAACCCTGCCATCCGGCTGACCACGCGACAGGCTTGCCAGTTGCACGGCATCGTCAAGCGCGACCTGAAAAGAACCATTGCCGAAATCAACGCCGCATTGCTGGATACCATTGCCGCCTGCGGGGACGTGAACCGCAACGTCATGTGCAATCCCAATCCGTACCAATCGCGACTGCATGGGGAAGTCTATGAATATGCCCGCCGCCTCAGCGAGCATCTGACGCCACGGACCACCGCCTACCATGAAATCTGGCTGGACGAGGAACTGCTGTCCTCAAGCCGACAGGACGAAGAGCCGATCTACGGCAAACACTACCTGCCGCGAAAATTCAAGATAGCGCTGGCCATTCCGCCGAGTAATGATGTCGATCTATTTGCCAATGATCTCGGTTTTATCGCGATCGCCGAGGACGATCATCTGCTTGGCTTTAACGTCAGCGTCGGCGGCGGATTGAGCATGACCCACGGCGAGACCTCGACCTACCCGCGTCTCGCCGACGTGATCGGCTATTGCCCCAAGAACAAGACGCTGCAAGTCGCCGAGGAAATCGTCAAGATTCAGCGCGATTTCGGCGATCGAAGCAACCGCAAACACGCGCGCTTTAAATACACCATCGAGGACCGGGGCATGGACTGGTTAAGGTTCGAGCTCAACCGGCGCTTGGGCTGGAATCTGGAGCCGCCCCGAGCTTTTGTATTCGAACATTCCGGCGACCGCTACGGCTGGGTCGAGGGCGCTAACGATGCCTGGCATCACACGGTGTTTATCCCGAACGGCCGCATACTCGACACCGAAGATTACCCGATGATGACCGGACTGCGCGAGATTGCTAAAGTGCATGACGGCGATTTCAGGCTCACCGCCAACCAGAATTTGATTATCGGGCAGGTCAGTAGCAAGCGGAAACCGGTCATTGATGAGCTGCTGGAAAAATACCGGTTGGCAGACACCCATCACCAGACCGGGTTGCGCCTGAATTCGATGGCCTGCGTGGCTTTTCCGACCTGCGGTCTGGCCATGGCTGAAAGCGAGCGCTACTTCCCGTCGCTGGTCGATAAGCTCGATGTGATCATCAAACAGGCCGGGCTTGAACACGACCCGATCCTGATCCGCATGACCGGTTGCCCGAACGGCTGCGCGCGTTCATCGCTGGCGGAAATCGGTTTCATCGGCAAAGCGCCGGGCAAGTACAACCTGTATTTGGGCGCGGGTTTTTACGGTCAACGCCTGAATAAGCTGTACCGCGAGAATATTAACGAGGAGCAGATTCTTGCCGAACTAAGCCCTATTATTCAACGGTATGCCCAAGAGCGGGAACCGGGCGAACGATTCGGCGATTTTGTGATCAAGGCCGGTTATGTCAAAGCCGTGCTGGCGGGTAAAGACTTTCACTCATGAGGATTTACTCTCCGCCTGCAAGCTGAGTTATTGACCGCCAACGCATTCGCCGTTCTTAAACAGCAGATAATAACCGGCTTCCATTTTATGCCACTGTTCATTGCTGGTTAGCGGCAGCGTGGCGATGACGGTGACCACATCATTGGCCGTGGTTTCCTGATTAAAATCGATCGCGACATCTTCGTCAATCAGCCGGGCCAACCCGAATGGCGCGCGCCGGGTAAGCCAGTGCAAGGTGTTGCTGCAAAAGCTGAACAAATAGTCGCCATCGGAAAGCAGGATGTTGACGATGCCGAACTGCTGCAACTGGAGACACAGCTCGCCCAGGTAACGGAACATGGCTTGCATGTCAGCGGGTTTATGAGGGTATTTTCGATCCAGTTCGTTGAGCAGCCAGCAAAACGCCGTTTCGCTGTCGGTATCGCCGACCGGCAGATGTTTCCCGGACTGTTGCAAGGCCTGATAGTCGGTTAATTGGCCGTTATGGGCGAAAGTCCAAAAACGGCCCCATTGTTCTCGGGTGAAGGGATGGGTGTTTTTCAAGGCAACAGGGCCCCGATTAGCCTGCCGGATATGGCCGATAACGGCGCGGCTTTTAATCGGGCAGGCTTGAACCAGTTTGGCAATGGGGGAGTCGCAGCAGGGCGCGGGGTCTTTAATGGTGCGGCAACCCTGATCTTCGTAAAAGGTAATGCCCCAGCCATCCCGATGCGGCCCGGTGCGTCCGCCGCGCTGCATCAGGCCGGTAAAACTGAAGCGAATATCGGTCGGAACATTCGCGCTCATACCCAATAATTCACACATGGAATTTCCTCACAATGTCATGACGGCTGTCGCCATTACAAACTCTCGTTTTTAATTCCGAACGCTAGCCATTGGCGCTGACTCCGACATCAAGCGATTCCGGCGAAAATACCGGTGCCGAGGCGCGTTCGTAATAATTGCCCTGCACCAGATCGAAACCGGTATTACGAGCCAGCAGGTCGGACTTTTTTTGATCGATTTGTTGCAGGATGCTTTGCCCGCCTGTTGAAACGACCAGCGCTTTTAAATCGCGCAATTTTTCAAACATGGCATTGTCGCGGACATGGTCAAGATGCCGCGCCGACAAACTGACGTAATTCGGGGACAGTTTGCTAATCAGATCGAACGATTGGCCTTCCTGCGCGACGTAATCGAACTTAAGCGCGATTTGATAACCCCTGTGCCGGTAATTATCCAGGCCGGTGACCAGTTCCTGGTAATGCCGGGCATAGTTGCTGTTTACAGCCATGATGATTACGACATTCTTGGTTTCCAGACCGCATTGTCCGATCACTTCTTCAAAATAGGCGCCATGATCCTTTTTAACGCCCAGTATATGGCGCGGATCGACTTCCACGAACAGCGCGCCCTGCAAATGGGTGATAGGCAGGTAATTGAGCATGTGAACGGTGCGGGATAAGCGATCGAAATTGATGATGGATTCAAAATCGCTAGCTTGGTGAGGATGGTTACTCAGCAAATTTTCAATTTCGTCTGAATACAGGTATTGGACTTCATGGGTGGAAACCTTAAGTTTCGCGGCATGGCCGACGATCTCGGCGGGTTTTTGCGCCAGGCGTATTGGCGAAAAAACACTGCCTATTTTGATTTGACCGAACAGCGCGCTTATTGTTCCTTCTTCCAGAAGAAAGGGACGAAAACTGGAGCGATGCTCTTGCCCGAAGCGGTCATTGAAATATTCAACTAGATTTTGTAATGGCATGAATTTATCCTCAGGTCTGATAAAGGGTGTACTCATCGGCGGATGTTCCGCTTCAGGTTGTATGGGCTGTATTGCAGTGGATTCAAATCGTAAAGAATCTGTACCTTTTCCGGTTTAAAAAAAAGGCGGGTCGAAACCCGCCCCGAAAACGATCCTTGTACAGAGAGGAGGTACACATAAAAATGACATCAAACACACGTTGCAAACACTGCCGTACTATTTTTTACGGCAGTTCTTTGTGGTTGGATATAGCTTAGGGGGATTTTTACTTTTAATAAAACGATATTATTCGATAGTTACATCTAATAAACAGATAAAAAGCGCTGTTCATGCAACAAGGCTTTTTAAATCTCTTTTGGAGCTTCCTTCATTCGATGGGTGACGCGGATTATGCGTGATATGACCTGCTTTTCTGGGGGAAGTGCCCCGGCAATTCACCTGATGGATTGCTTAAGCCCAGTCGTTGCGCCGTTTTCATCGCACAAACCTGGATACAAGGCAATTAGCGCGCCATTTGTAGAGGCAAATTGTCGCGCGGCAATCGGTCACATTTTCAAGGCGGCATTTAGTTATTAGAATGTATGCAACTCTTGTATGCGCTCCCTCTCCTAAAGGGATTAGAGTTAGCTATCCTTCCTCTCTGTGCGGTCAGCAGCCCTGGCCGCATCTTTTTATCCTGCGGAAACGGCATTACTCAACTGACGCATTCCGCTCTGTTAATGATCAAGATTTGACCGGATAAATCGCTTTCCATAAAGCGGGTCACGCCACTGCCTTTATCTTTACAACAAGCAAAAACACTGCCGCGAGTATTGAAAGCCATTGAACATTTAGGCTAGCGATAATCTGGAATTAATGGCGTCAAGCCGTGTCTTGCAAGGCTGTAGAAAGTAACAAAAGCCGGGTGCATGTATCTATTTATTAGATATATTCATCGAATAATATCATTTCTTTATTCATTGCATGCTGCACTAAACTATTTTCCGGCAATAAGGTTGATGGGGCATGTCGGTATTAAAAAAAGCAGGCTATCTCACTGCTCGTCTGGAAAACGGGATGAATTCGAGTTTTCGGCAGCATAGCCCATTCGTTACCGGTCGTATTCAACTGAACCATGCCGGTTGATTGTCCGGTCGGCTGCGGCTGCAACGCTTTTCGGGGTTATTGGTTTAGTCGGCCGCTGCCTGGCGCTGAAGTTTTATCGAAATTGGATAAAGGTTAATCGATCTACGCAAACTCACCGGCATCTAGGGCAGGGAAGCCGGTTGAATCCGCCGCATCGTCAAGCACGGCAACTATAAAATCGAAAAGGAAACGTATCATGTTTAAGAACTTAACCATCAAAATACGCTTTATACTGATCCTGGGCACTTTGGTTATCGGCTTCTCGCTGTTCGGCATTGCGACATTCAAGGCCATGACCACGCTTAATGTTAACGGTCCGGTTTATCAGCGGATTGCGCAAGGTAAAGACATCATTGCCGATGTGCTGCCGCCGCCTGAATACATCATCGAATCCTATATGGTGGCGCTGCAACTGACAGTTGCCGAAGACTTTTATGATCTGAAGACGCAAGCGCTGGTATCGCGATTTAAAAAATTGAGATCGGCATACGATGCCCGTCACAGCTTTTGGTTAACCCAGCCGTTGGACCAGGAACTCCATGATTTATTGCTTGAGCGCTCTTACCTGCCAGCGCAGGCTTTTTATGCCGAGGCCGAACAACGGTTTCTGCCTGCAATCCAGGCCGGAGATCGCGACGGCGCACTCGCCGGTTTTCAGGAAATGCGTCGCTCCTATGACCAACATCGTGTCGTTATCGATGAGCTGCTCCGCTATACAGCGGCGCGCAACGCCGAGGACGAACGGCAGGCGCAGGCGATGACCGGCCGATACAACAGCGGCTTGCTGGGTATTTTCTCTTTCAGTGTTGCAATGGCGATAGTACTGACCGTATGGGTCAGTCGCGGCATTTTACGCTCGCTCAAAACCGCCCAACAGGTCGCGGGAGACATTGCCGATGGCGACCTGAACTCCAGTATCGACATTCACCAAAGCGATGAGATCGGGGATTTGTTGCGCTCCATGGAAACCATGCAACAACAATTGCTGGCGCGCATAACGGCAGACCGTAAAGCGGCGGACGAAACCCTGCGCGTCAAGATCGCGCTGGACAATGTCAGTACCGGGGTCATGATTGCCGATAACGACCGTAACATCATTTACGTTAACCGGGAAGTGATCAATATTTTTGGCAAGGCCGAAGCGAAAATGGGTCGGCAATTATCGAAATTCTCAATGAATGGGTTGATCGGCGCCAACATGGATTTTTTCCACAAAAATCCCTCGCATCAGGCAAACATGCTCAACGCCTTAGCCGGCGCCTATGAGGCCAATATGACGGTAGGCGGTCGCTCGATGGTGGTGACCGCCAATCCTGTCGTCAATGAACAAGGTCAACGACTGGGCACGGTAGCCGAGTGGCATGACCGCACCGACGAGGTAACGGCGGAGAATGAGGTCGCGGCGATTGTCGAAGCCGCCGCTATGGGAGACTTCAGCATGCGATTCGATGTGAATGGCAAGGAAGGTTTTTTGCGCCATTTGGGCGAAGACATCAACCGGCTTGTGCAAACCAGCGAAACCGGCCTCAATGAAGTGGTGCGTATCCTCAACGCCTTGTCCCGTGGCGATTTGACCGAAACCATCACCAACGACTATGCCGGTACTTTCGGGCAACTCAAGAACGACTCCAATACCACGGTGGAAAAGCTTAAAGATATTATCAGTCAAATCAAGGACGCCACCGACAGCATTAACACCGGAACAAAAGAAATCGCTTCGGGCAATAATGATTTGTCATACCGCACCGAGCAACAAGCCGCCAGTCTGCAACAGACCGCCGCCAGCATGGAAGAGCTGACCTCCGCCGTGCAGCATAATGCCGCAAACGCCCAGCATGCCAACCGGCTCGCCGTTGACGCATCCGACATAGCGGGCAAAGGCGTTGACGTGATCGGCCAGGTTGTTGCAACCATGAATGACATCAATGAGTCTTCGCGCAAAATCGGGGACATTATTTCGGTAATCGACGACATCGCTTTCCAGACCAACATACTTGCCCTCAACGCCGCGGTAGAAGCCGCCCGGGCGGGAGAGCAGGGCAAAGGTTTTGCCGTCGTGGCAATTGAAGTGCGAAACCTTGCGCAGCGCGCTACGACGGCCGCTGAAGAAATTAAAAACCTGATTAATGATTCGGTCGATAAGGTTGCAGGAGGCAGTAAGCTGGTTAATCAGGCAGGGCTGACGATGAGGGAAATCGTCGCCTCCATTCGCGGCGTTACCGATACGATGGCCGAAATTACCTCCGCCTCCGCTGAACAACGTTCCGGCATTGAGCAGGTCAATCAAGCCATTGCCCAAATGGACGACGTCACCCAACAAAATGCCGCGTTGGTGGAGCAAGCCGCGGCAGCGGCGGAATCGTTGGAAGAACAGGCGCAAAACCTGGCGGTCACGGTGAGCGGCTTTAAAGTGGGGGACCACTCAGGCAGCTCTTACCGACTTATGCCTCATTCGACAGCGCCTGCAACCCAGCGTAAAGCGCAGTTGGCAACCGTTGATGCCGGCGGCTGGGAAGAGTTTTAAATGACAACGATCAGTCGCTTGAAAGTGAATAAACCCAAAATAGCCGATCGATTGCTCGATATTTGCAGCGTGAGTGATCGGTCTAAAGCGCAGTGATTTGAAACAGACTTCATTTTGAAATAGAAATCAAACAAACATAGGGCAACAACTCTTAAAAAATAGAACTACTCGCCTGTTATAATGCGTGTTTTTTTAACGCATTATAACAAGGGCGCGTTTTTATGAATTGGGGATACACTTTTTCCGGTCTTGCAGTAGGTCTGTTGGTGGGTTTGACCGGCGTAGGCGGCGGTTCGCTGATGACGCCATTGCTGGTCTTCCTGTTCGGATTCAAACCCGCCGTCGCGGTGGGTACCGACCTTCTGTTTGCCGCCATCACCAAAACCGGCGGCGTGTGGGTGCATCACAACAAACACAGCTCGGTCGACTGGAAAATCGTCGGCTGGCTGGCGCTGGGCAGCATACCTTTTGCCTTGGCTACCTTGTTTGTACTCAAACATTTTATGGAAGTCGGCAAGGAAACCACAGGGGCGATTACCTTTACGCTGGGCATTGCGCTGCTGCTGACCGCTTTTTCGCTGATAGTGCGCAGCGTGCTATTAAGCCGGGCGGCGAAGCTTAAGCCTATTGATGATGAGCATAGCACTCCCGAAAATGCCGGTCGCTTCAAACATCTGCAAATACCCGCCACCGTATTGATCGGCGCGGTGCTGGGCATATTGGTGACGCTGTCGTCTGTCGGGGCCGGTGCGCTGGGTACTGTCGCGCTGCTGTTCCTTTATCCCCGAATGACCACGCTGAAAATTGTCGGCACCGATTTGGCTCATGCCATTCCGCTCACCGCAGTCGCCGGGCTGGGTCACCTCAGTTTGGGTAACGTGGACCTGGTTTTATTGGGCAGCCTGTTGATCGGCTCTTTGCCCGGCATCTGGATTGGCAGCCACTTGAGCGCAAAGATCCCGGAAAGAATTTTACGGCCGATTTTGGCTTCCATCCTGCTGCTGATCGGGCTTAAATTCGTACTGCAATAAACCAATAAAAGCGTTCTCCAACATAATGGAACGCAGATGCCGCGGATGAATATGATGAACACGGATTACATCCTATTTGACCATCATTATCAGCGTCGCTTGGAGGCGCTTACTTTTGGCATCAGCGTTCCATTTTTTAACTGCCGAGTCGTTACAAGAGGATCAGAACATGACTGAAAACATCCGTCCGCCGCTGCCGCCATTCACTGCCGAAACGGCTGCGCAAAAAGTACGCGCCGCCGAAAATGCATGGAATACGCATGACCCGGAAAAAATAGCCTTGGCGTATACCGTTGATAGCCAATGGCGTAACCGGGCCGAGTTCCTTAGCGGCCGCGATCAGATCGTGCGATTTCTCCAGCAAAAGTGGGCCAAGGAGCTGGATTACCGCCTGATAAAAGAGCTGTGGGCTTTTCACGATGCGCGTATTGCGGTGCGCTTCGCCTATGAGTGGCATGACGCATCGGGCAACTGGTTTCGATCTTACGGCAATGAAAATTGGGAGTTTGACCAAAACGGCCTGATGAAGCGACGCATCGCCAGCATCAACGACTTGCCGATAGCGGACGCGGAGCGGAAATTTCATTGGCCGCTGGGGCCGAGACCCGATGATCACCCCGGCCTGTCCGAACTCGGATTTTGAGCTTATTTAAAGCATAAAATGAGTTTGGCCCTGGTTGATTTATCTGTGATAAAGCTTATATCCAAGGAGGAGGGCAACGCATTTTTTAGGGTTGTCATAACAGAAAAATCAACAGGCGGGTGGGGTATGAATGAAAGTTCGACTGATCAAACCGATATTGAAAAATTGCACTCATTAAAGCGCTTGGCAATGGCCGTGTATCTGTGCCAGGTGCTGGCTTTCGCATTTGCCGGGTTGCCATTGCTGGTGGGGGTGATTATCAACTTTATGCGGCAGGATGACGTTAAGGGAACCTTTTTGGAATCCCATTTCGACTGGCAGATCAAGACCGTGTGGATAGCTCTGGCCGGTCTCGCATTGTCCGGCTTAACGTTTGAGTTCGGTATCGGGCTTTTTATCCTGATTGCAACCGTAGTGCTGATGGTATACAGGATCGTCGTCGGATGGAGTGCGCTGAATTCTGACCGGCCGGTTAGTGAGTGATTGGGCAAGCTTCAAACGCCGAGGGCTAAACGGAGTTTGCCCTGTCGGAGGTTCAGTCGGGCCCCTCAAGGCCGTGCTTTTTAAGCCGAATTTAATCATTTCTTAATGTTTACCTCGGTCTATCTTCATGTTCTCTTGGTTATACTTAGCGTTTGTAACTCTACTCGTGCTTACCGCTATGACCAGCCAAGAAAACTTTAGAATTGACCTGTTCAAAATTAAAAAGTCAGCCCTGTCACTCGGTTTGGCGATTGGATTAACGCTGCTCAGCGGCTGTCAGACCTTGTCGTCGTTTTTTCCCGAAGACGAGGAAAAAACGGTAACCATCGAGTTTCCCGAGCCGCAATCGGAAACCGTAGTCACCCACGAATTCGAACTGCCTGACGGCGAAAACATGGTCGGCAGCCTTGCTGCAATCGACACCCGCGAAAATGACGCCCTGCCGGATATTGCCCGGCATTTCGGCCTGGGCTATAACGACATCAGCATAGCCAATTCCGCCGTCTCCCCCTGGACACCCAAGCCGGGCAGTCGCGTTCTGTTGCCTTTGCAATTCATACTTCCCGATTCGCCTCATAAAGGCATAGCGCTGAACCTGGCGAACATGCGCCTGTTTTACTATCCCAAAAAACAGCCGGACAAAGTTTACACCTATCCGGTCGGCATTGGCCGCCAAGGATGGAATACGCCGATGGGACAGACCAGCATCGTCGCCAAAGATGCCAATCCAAGCTGGAATGTTCCCGAGTCCATTCATCGAGAACATGCGGAAAAAGGCGATTCATTGCCCAAGGTAGTTCGCTCAGGGCCTGATAACCCGTTGGGACTTTATGCAATGCGTCTGGGCTTTCCCGGTTATTTAATCCACGGCACCAACAAACCCTATGGTATCGGCATGCAGATCAGTCACGGCTGTGTGCAGCTTTACCCGGAGGACATCGAAGTGTTGTTCAAAAAAGCCACGGTCGGCATGCCGGTGCGCATCATTCATCAGCCCTATTTGACCGCGTGGCATGAGGACATGCTCTACCTCGAAGCGCATGAACCTTTGCCGAAATGGGCCAAGGAGAAAGCCGGTCTAAGAAAAAAGGTGGTGAAGGAATTGCATGAACTCAGCGCCAAAAAAGGCGTGGCCGTCGATTGGGAAAAAGTCGAACGCATACTCCAGCGTTCGGACGGTATTCCCACGCCGATACTGGTGCAAAGTCCTGATGTGGCGGAACTATCGGCAAACGCTTTGCAGCTGAAACATCCGGGGCAGTTCTACGACCAGCCTGTCGTTGATGAGTTAAAAGAGAGCGACTGGTCCATTTTGGTGGCCAGCTTTAATGACGAAACCAAGGCGCAACAACTGGCAACTATGCTTAATCATCAAGGGCCGATCATACCGGCCCGTAAAATCCAGAAGGACGATGCCTACCAGGTTATCGCCGGGCCTTTTAAGAGCAAAACGGAAATGAAAGCCGCGGCAAAACGCATCAAAATGGATTTTGAAATTGATGGCGAGCCGGTAAAGCCGCGATTAACGTCGGTGAATTAGAGGGCTTCGCCGCTATAGCCGAGAAGGGCAAGGCATCAAGGTAAAGTCCAGGCGTTGCGCTGCCGATTTTTCCCGAAGAGTTGTCCACGAAAAAATAACGATGCTTTTGGCTGGTTTTTTTCGTGTCTTTCGTGGACCTGTTTTTCCTAAGGATCAGATTCTTGATGGGATGATCTTTATCGGAAATCGCCTTAAACCGGCAATTAAGGGGTACATTGTCACAAGATAGGCTTCATATAGGTAAATCCTATTTATTCATAGCAAGCCGGTATTATACAAATACCTTGTATCGCTTATAAGATAGAGCTTCCATTAACAAGACCATACGAGAAAACTATGAAAACTGCAAAACTGATCGTCATGTACCCACACCCGACCAACCTTGATACGTTTGAGCAACGCTATGCGAATGAGCACGTTCCCATGGCTGTAGAAAAACTGGCAGGAAAAACCCGCTTTGTTGCGTCCCTCATAACGGGCAGTCCAGGCAACGCCTCCGCGCCTTTTCATCGCATTGCGGAAGTTTATTTTCCGTCCATGCAAGCATTGGAAGCGTGTTTGAATTCAGCCGGAGGACAAGAAACAGCGGCGCACGCGGTTGAAATTTCAACGGGGGGCGCGCCGGTATTTTTAATTGCGGAAGTTGAAAGCTTTGACTTTTAGACCTTGATAATCGAGGGGAGAACGGTCAAATCTCCCCTCAGGCCCGGATTTTGGCACGGTAGCTTGGGATGAGACGTTGGGGCTTACTCCGCCTTCCTCTACCGCGCTATCCGCTGCTATGTTAACGCGTGCCGGATTTTCTCCGTACGGGCAGGGTAAAATACATGGTGGTGCCTTTGCCGGAGTGGCTATTGAAATGCAACGTGCCTTCATGAGCTTCGATAAGTGAGCGACTGATAGATAGCCCCATGCCCATGCCGTCTGTCTTGGTAGTGTAAAAAGGCGTTAATATTTTTTGTTGTTGCTCTTCGTCAAGTCCGGGTCCATTGTCTTTTACCCTGACCTGTATGTCATTATTAAGCGTCAATCGGCTATGAATGGTCAATTGGCGTTGCCGTTTTTCGGGTAAGTTTAGCAAGGCGTCAACGCTGTTGCGGATCAGGTTGATGATGACCTGTTCAATCTGCACATGATCGACATAGATAGTCGGCAGATTGTTTGCCAATTCAAATGTCAGTCTTATGTCGTTTTGCTTAAGTTCATCAATACACAGGCCGACAGCCTCGTGAATCAAATTATTAATGTTGGCGGTTGAGCGCTGTTTTGCATGCGATTTGACGAACTCCCTCATGCGGTGAATGATTCGTCCCGCTCTTAAAGCCTGTTGCTGGGTTTTGTACAGGATCTCGGCGAGCTTTACCAGATCGGGATGCTCGGCGTTAATAAGGTTTAGGCTGACTTGGGTATAGCTGGAAATCGCAGCCAGC
>Ga0160178_113733_pt1 | contig 67980 bp, 55 predicted proteins | sample met4sta_2_FD_108560 | JGI IMG/M metagenome (GOLD analysis project Ga0160178, IMG submission 108560) | Synthetic bacterial communities of pure cultures from sediment of Lake Washington, USA, under low oxygen conditions - MT... | ecosystem: Engineered > Modeled > Simulated communities (microbial......
ATAAACAAACTGCCACCGAGAATCGCACAGTTTACGGTGATTAAAGGAAGAAATACGCCTAAAGCGTGATACAACGCAGGAAAGAATTTATCCAAAATCATTTCAAGAATTTGTACCAATGCTGCAATCATACCGATACAGCTTAATAACGCTAAAAAGCTTAAATCAACGCCAGTTATCCCTATCCAGGATAAAGCGTCTTCCTTTAATAACGCATGATAAACAATATTATTGGCAGGTACAGTGATAGCTTGCACCACCATGACCGCAACGCCCAACCCCATCGCTGTAGAGATTTTCTTGGAAACCGCAATAAAGGTACACATGCCCAAAAAGAAGGACAGTGCGAGATTTTCAATAAAGACAGCCTTAACAAATAAACTAATATAAGCTTCCATTAGTGATGCCCTCCTTCACCATGAGAAATCGACATGATCTTGAATTCCACCTTTTCAGCTTGCTCCGGCTTCCATTGACGGACAGACCAGATAATCAAACCGATAATAAAGAAGGCACTGGGTGGCAGTAACATCAAGCCATTAGGATCATACCAGCCGCCATCCTTGGTTAGCTTGAAGACTTCGATGCCCAATAATTTACCGGAACCCAAAGTCTCTCTAAAAAATGCCACGATAATCAATATCAAGCTATAGCCCAAACCATTACCGATACCGTCCATGAAACTTTCCAAAGGCGGATTTTTCATCGCATAACCTTCAGCACGCCCCATAACGATACAATTGGTAATAATCAGCCCCACGAATACCGACAATTGCTTACTGACATCATAAGCAAAGGCTTTTAATAACTGATCAACCACGATAACTAATGATGCAATAATGGTCATTTGCACAATAATCCGGATACTGCTTGGAATATGATTTCTGATCGCACTGATTGCCGCACTGGAAAACGCCGTCACCAAAGTCAGCGCCAACGCCATAATCAACGATGTCGACATTTGGGAAGTAACCGCCAAGGCCGAACAAATACCCAAAACCTGCAAAGTAATGGGATTATCATTGACCAATGGAGTAATTAGTACCTTTTTTGTTTCATCATTTAATAACACTGCACTCATGATTTAACTCCTTTAACCGTTCTTACTTTAGCTAAATACGGGGCAAAACCTTCATTGCTCATCCAGTATCTGACCAGATTAGTTACACCGGTACTGGTTAATGACGCGCCCGCCAGACCATCGACCTGATATTGAGAACCCGGCTTGGTGTTATCAACCACACCTTTAATCAGGCTCAACGCAGGCTCACCTATTTCAGCGCTTTCTATCAGACCTTTTTCTGCTGAAGCCTGCTCGGTTTCCGCATAGACTTTTTTGCCTTTCCACAACGCACGCCATTTAGGGTTGACCACTTCGCCGCCCAGTCCAGGGGTTTCCTGCTGATCATAGAAATTGATACTTTGCACGGTTTGCCCGTCAGCATCCAAGGATAAGAAACCATAAAGCGTCGACCATAAACCATAACCGTTTATAGGCAAAATAATCGACCTGATCGCGCCCGACTCTTTTACCAAATAGACCTTGGCGTATTTTGCCTTGATCCGGATATGCGCAATATCTTTATCCTTCGGAATAGCAACGCTTTGAGCAGGATCTTTTGCCGCTTTACGTTGATCGTATTCAGCGGCATTCATATCCTCGACATAGTCGCCTGTTTCCAGATTGACAATTTTAGCTTCGATTTTTTCTGCAAACGCCGAATCAATATCGCTGCCTTCCTGAAGCAAACCCGCCACATCAAGAATATTCTTTTTCATGTCCAGTTCTTTGTTGTGGACTTGAAGAGACTTTAAAGCCACCGCTGAAAATGAAACCAAAACCGCGCAAACCAAACAAAGCGCAACCGCAATAGCGATAGTTTTTTCCAGACTATCATTACCTAAGGCAAGAACTTTGTCCCTGTAGACTTTGAATTTTTGGTAATGCTCGCATTTGTCCAATGCGGCGCAAATTTTATTGAACTGTTCGCATTTAAGCATGACGTTTCATCCTTCTTCTGATATTGGCCTGAATGACAAAATAATCAATCGTAGGCGCGAACATGTTGGAAAATAGAATTGCCAGCATAATACCTTCCGGGAATGCCGGATTAACAACCCTGATTAATACCGTCATACCTCCGACTAAAGCCCCGAATACCCAACGGCCGGTATTGGTCATTGCCGCGCTCACAGGATCGGTCGCCATATAAACCATGCCGAAAGCAAATCCACCCAGCGTCAAATGCCAGTACCAAGGCATCGCAAACATGTGATTGGTGTCGCTGCCTATGATGTTGAATATCAACGAGGTCACTACCATGCCTGCAAATACGCCGCCCATGATGCGGTACGATGCCACTTTGGTATACAACAGGAAGGCCGCGCCAATTAAAATAGCCAGCGTTGACGTTTCGCCAAGACAGCCCGGCTCAAAACCAAAGAAGGTTTGCATCCAACTGTAATTGGCCGAGTAAATCGCTTCAAGACCGCCATTTGCCGCCAAACCTAAAGGCGTAGCCGCTGTATAGCCGTCAACCGCAACCCAGACGGAATCGCCTGAAATAGACGCCGGATAAGCGAAATATAAAAACGCCCGTCCGGTCAACGCAGGATTCAGGAAGTTTTTACCGGTACCGCCGAATACTTCCTTGCCGATAACGATACCGAAAGAAATACCCAGAGCTACCTGCCATAAAGGCATATCAGGCGGCATGATCAATGTGTACAACATTGAAGACACCAAAAAGCCTTCATTCACTTCATGACCGCGAACCGTTGCGAACAACACTTCCCACACGCCGCCAACAGCCAGCGTAACGATATAAATAGGCAGAAAGTACAACGCGCCGTGAACCATATTGGAAAACGGGTTCATCGTACTGTAGCCGAAGATCATCATCGGGATGCGACGCCAATCCTGAGCTTGCTCCAGACCCATCGCTTGCATGGCTAAATTGGCTTGATAACCAGTGTTATACAGAGCCATCAAGATGCAAAAAAATGTAGCAATGACCACAAAAGTCATGGTTCGTTTCAGGTCGTTGCCATCACGAACATGCGTGGTGCCGCGTGTTACATCAGCCGGTGTATAGATGAAAGTATCCACCATCTCATAGAGACCGTAATACTTTTCGAACCGCCCACCTTTGGTAAAGTGCGGTTCTACGCTATCTAAAATATCTCTAGGCGACATTATCCTTCCTTCTCAATTTTAGTTAAATTCGCTCTCAGAACAGGACCGAAGTCATGTTTACCGGGATCCACAAACGTAAATAAGGACACATCTTCCTCATCAAGTTCCAAACAGCCTAATAATTGGGCCTGATCCGAATCGCCGACCACCAACGCTTTTAGCAGCGGTGTAGGCAAAATATCCAGCGGCATAACAGCTTCATAAACGCCGACCGGAACAATCGCCCGGTTGCTGCCGTTTTTATCGGTTGTTAATGGGAACTTGCGATTCAGCTTACGGTCAACGCTTGAGGTATAAACATTGAGTGCCGAATATTTGTTTTTACCCGGAACAATCCATCCGAATAACTCGCGCGCGCGGCCTTCTTGCAATACTGAAACTTGATTGCTGTAACAGCCCAAAAAAGCCGCCCAATCTGCCGCAAGATGCCCGTACAACACGGAACCTGAAATCACCCTGTTTTCGACTTCTTCCAATTGACCGACAACCAGATCATCGGTGTTGGCGCCGACGCGGGTACGAATCAATCTTGGTTTTTTAACGGTAGGTCCGGCCAACGAAACAACGCGTTCGACATTGATTTTACCGGTGGTAAATAACGCACCGATGGCCATTACCGCTTGATAATCCAAATGCCAGACGAATTTATCGATGCTGACCGGATCAATCAAATGAATATGGGTGCTTGGCAGTCCCGCAGGATGAGGACCGGAAAACTCGGCGACAGTTACAGGCGCATTGCCGGTTGCAACATCGGCACCGGTCGCCTTACAAACGTAAGTTTTGCCTTCCGTCAGCTTGGCAATAACCGCCAAACCGTTTGCAAAATCATCGCCACGCTCTTTAATGATAACCACAGGATTTGCCGCTAACGGGCTGGTGTCGATTGCAGTCACAAAAATAGAACGGGGTTTGCTGTCGACAGCAGGAATTTTGCCGTAAGGACGTGTGCGTAGCGTCGCCCACAAGCCGGACGCCAACAGATTTTCTTTAACCTGTTCGGCCGACAAATCATTTAATTCGGAAGCTTTGTATTTTGCAAATGACTCCTGCGCCGTTCCTTTCAGTTCGATCACAACAGACTGCAACACCCGCTTTGCGCCACGATTAATAGATTGAACCACACCCGCGCCGGGTGAAGTAAAATTGACACCAGGATTCTTCTTGTCGGTAAAGAGAATTTGGCCCAATTTGACCGTATCACCTTCACTGACCATCATGGTAGGCTTCATGCCTACATAATCCATTCCCAGAACAGCAACGGATTTAACCTTATTGCCATCCTCAATAACTTGTTCGGGCTCTCCGGTAATCGGTAGATCCAAACCTTTTTTAATAATAAATTGCATAGTTAATAGCCTGCTCTCCAATCAAGTTGCGGCGAAACCATCCTTTTATTTCAAGTACAAATAAAACAAGAGGCGCATTAAGACGTAAAACGATGGCATTAAACCACAAAAGCGAGGCATTCTCAACAGCGGCAAGGCTTACCGAGAGCCTTTTAACAACTGCAAAAACGCAGACTCCGATCACTTCCGCTTACCCAGCCATCCCCAGGTTCCGCAAACCGGGTCGGCCATTAATAAAGATGACGGTAATAAGAGGCCATCAATTGACTGATTTTTTTAATGCCTACTCACGGTGAAGTATTTTGGCATTCACTCCAAAAACAGACGCGACTAACGCATAGTTGAATGCATCACGGGAAAATGCATTGACTTTACTCCGATAAAACACTATTAAATCCAGATAATTCACCTATCCGCAGCAACGCCGCGCGAACAGAGCATCCCGCAATGACCCAAAATAAAACCCCACCAACCCCATCGACTCCCCCTGGAAACCAGCCCCGACAAAACGGCGGCTTTCCCATTGTCGGCTTAGGCGCTTCCGCCGGGGGCTTGGAGGCCTTCGAGCAATTCTTTCGCCATATCCCCCCTGATAGCGGCATGGCCTTCGTGCTGGTCTCGCATCTCGATCCCAGCCATGCCAGCATCCTCACCGAAATCCTGCAACGCACCACATCCATGCCGGTGGCGGAGGCGCAAGATCAAATGCACGTTATGCCTAACCGCGTCTATGTAATCCCCCCCAACCGCGACATGACCATTTTCCACGGCGCCTTGCAACTCAGCATACCGGCAGTGCCGCACGGCCAGCGCATGCCCATTGACGCGTTCCTGCGCTCACTGGCTGAGGATCAGGCCGAAAAATCCATCGGCATTATTCTGTCCGGCACCGGCACCGACGGCACTTTGGGATTACGCGCCATCCTCGGCGCCGGCGGCGTCACACTGGCACAGGAACCGACTACCGCAAAATTCGACGGCATGCCGGTCAGCGCCATTCAGGCTGGCTATGTCACCCATATTTTACCTGCGGAGAAAATGCCGGAAGTACTGCTATCCGGCATACTCGCCCTGGCTCTCCAGCCCCTGCCCTCGCCCCCGATTGCATTGAGCGGCATCAATCACATCCTGATGCAGTTACGCACCAGCACCGGCCATGATTTCTCACTCTATAAGAAAAGCACCATCACCCGCCGCATTCAGCGACGCATGTCGCAGAACGGCATTGAGGACACCGAAACCTATGCCCGCTATCTCAGGGAACATCCGGCCGAAATAGCCTCGCTGTTCAAAGAACTGCTGATCAATGTCACCAGTTTCTTTCGCGACCCGGAAGCTTTCGTTGCGCTGAAGCAGGATATCCTGCCCGCAGTATTGGCGGACAAACCGGAAGACTACGTTTTCCGCGTCTGGGTGGCAGGTTGCGCCACAGGTGAGGAGGCCTATTCCATTGCCATGGTGTTGCGCGAACTCATGGATAAAAACCAGTATGAGTTTAAATCGCAAATTTACAGCACCGACCTTGCCGAGGACACCATTACCATCGCCCGTGCCGGTCTCTACCCACCCAACATCGCTCTGGACGTCACACCTGAGCGGTTACGCCGGTTCTTCATCAAGGAAGACGGCGGCTATCGGGTGAAAAAGGAAATTCGTGAGATGGTGGTATTCGCCGTTCAGAACGTCGTCAAAGATCCGCCTTTTACCAAGCTCGATCTGCTCAGTTGCCGCAATCTGATGATTTATCTGGAACCGGAACTGCAAAACCGCCTCATCCCCGCCTTTCACTACGCACTCAAGCCGGGCGGAGTGCTGTTTCTGTCGCCGTCGGAAGGTATCGGCAACCATACCGAGCTGTTTACGCCACTCAATCGTAAATGGAAGTTCTACCGCGCCACTCCCTCCGCCGCCTCAACCCGCGCCATTTTGACCAGCAACTTGAACTGGACCACAGAACCGGCTCACAAAACGCCGGAGGACATCATGAAATCCGCCAGGGAGAATAACCTGGCCGAACTGACACGGCGTATGCTGCTTCAATTCTACGCCCCCACCTCGGTGATGACGGATCTCAAAGGCAATATCCTCTACGTCTACGGCGAGACCGGCAAATATCTGCGCCCTGCGCCCGGACATGCCACCCTCAACATGATCGACATGGCGCGGGAAGGCCTGCAACTGGAACTGCGTTCAGCCATTTCTGCCGCAAACCAAGGCACACCGACTCTGGGCAGAGAACTGTCGGTCAAGACCAACGACGACTTTCACCCCGTGCATCTTTGCGTACGTCCCTTGTCGAATCCGAATGATCGGCAAAACCTGCTGCTGGTCAGTTTTCAAGATATAGCCCAGCCGACACCGGACAAACCGGCGCGTACCAAGCGCACCTCCAAGCCGAATGAACTGCACCATATTGAGGAACTGGAGCGCGAGCTGGCCTATACCAAAGAAAACCTCCAGGCCACCATTGAGGAGCAATTTGCATCCAACGAGGAGCTTAAATGCACCAACGAAGAGATGCAATCCACCAATGAGGAACTGCAATCCACCAACGAAGAGTTGGAAACCTCCAAAGAGGAATTGCAATCCATCAATGAAGAGTTGGTCACCGTAAACTCCGAACTACAGGCCAAAATTGTCCAACTGGCCGACATGCAAAACGACATGAAGAATCTGCTCGACAACATCCATATCGGCACCATTTTCCTCGATCAAAGCCTGATCATCCGTCGTTTTACGCGCGATGCAGCACAAATCTATCGACTGGTTGCCTCGGATGTGGGCCGCGCACTGAGCGACATCAAACCTGAACTGGAAGGCGAAGACGACCTGCTCGACGCCGCCCATGCCGTTCTCGATAACCTGGTGCCCATCGAACGCGAAGTAAAAACCTTGAACGGCAACTGGTATCTGGCTCGCATCCAACCCTACCGGACACTGGAAAACATGATAGACGGCGTGGTGCTGACTTTCACCAACATTACCGAACGTACCCGCGCTATAGCGATGCAGGAAGCGAGACTATTGGCCGAAAGCATCGTCAATACGGTACGCGAACCGCTGATTGTTCTCAGTGACACTTTGAAGGTCGTTACCGCCAGCCGTTCGTTTTACCAAAGCTTTCAAGTGACTCCGGAAGAAACGGTGGGTCGCACGATTTACGAACTGGGGGGCGGTCAATGGAACATCCCCGCCTTACGTAACCTGCTGGAGACCGTCCTGCCGCATAACCAGACTTTTGAAGGCTATAGGGTGGAGCATGATTTTCCCAACATCGGTCACCGCATCATGTTGCTCAACGCCCGCAGCATCATCGGCCAGACCGGCGAACCGCAATTGATCCTGCTGGCGATGGATAATGTCACCGACAGGGCATAGCCAAAAAAAGGTACGCGAGGCCTACCCTACGGCGGCCATTAAGTTAAGCCAAAAATAGTTATGATTGAATGTTGTGGGCGCGAATAAATTCGCGCCCACAATGTAAACTTAATGACAGTGGCGATGCCAAAACCACCTTAAATAACAGTATGGAGTTTACATGAACAGCAAACCAACCAAACTGGATCGACAACTCAAACCGCGTAGCGGAGTCATGGATCGACGCACCCGCACCCCGACGGAACCATCGCCTCATTCCGTGGAAAAACTACTCCACGAACTACGGGTACACCAGATCGAACTGGAGATGCAAAATGAGGAACTACAGCGCGCCCGCGCAGCGTTGGAGGCCTCGCATAACCGTTACCTCAATCTTTATGAATTCGCCCCCGTCGGCTACCTTACCCTCACGCCCGAAGGCAAGATTATCGAAATCAACCTTACCGCCGCCGCGCTGCTCGGAGTGGAACGCGACAACCTGATAAGCCGCCATTTCTCCGGCTTGGTCGCCCCCAAAGACAGCGACCGCTGGCATCTTCTACTCAAAAACATACTGGAGCACGAAGGAGAGCGGAAAAACTTCGAGCTGATGCTGAAACGCGGCAATAGCTACTTCCACGCCCGGCTGGACTGTCTGCCGGTAATAACTGACGATCAAACTCCCGTGCTGCGCATCACGCTCACCGACATCAGCGAAAGCAAGCGTGCCGAGGAAGAATTACGCATCGCCGCCGTCGCCTTTGAGGCCCAGGAAGGCATCATGATCACCAATGCCGATAAGGTGATGTTGCGGGTCAACCGGGCTTTTACCGACATTACCGGCTACAGCGCCGAAGAACTCGTCGGTCAGATGCCCCACATGTTCAAATCGGGACGCCACAGCGAAACCTTTTACGCTGAAATGTGGGAGTGCATTAATCGCACCGGATCCTGGCAGGGTGAAATTTGGGATCGGCGCAAAAGCGGCGACATCTATCCCAAATGGGTGACCATCACGGCAGTGAAGGACAACGATGGAACCGTCACCCACTATGTCGGCTTGCATACCGATATATCGACACGCAAGGCCTCGGAAGAAGTAATCAAACAACTGGCCTACTACGATCCATTGACCGCATTGCCGAACCGGAGACTGCTGCTGGACCGGCTGCAACAAGCACTGGCCGCCAGTGCGCGCAGTAAAAAGTACGGCGCGTTGCTGTTCATTGACCTGGATAATTTCAAGTCCCTTAATGACCATCTGGGACACGATATGGGAGACGTATTATTGCAGCAGGTCGCCCAGCGCCTTATTGACTGCGTGCGAGAAGGCGACACAGTGTCTCGCCAGGGCGGCGACGAGTTTGTCATCATGCTGGAAGATCTGAGCGGCAGTACTGAAGAAGCCGCTGCCAAGGCTAAAACCATTGGCGAAAAAATTATTACTTCACTCAACCAAGCCTACCAGCTCACCAGCCACGAGTATCGAAACACCCCGAGCATCGGCATCACGCTATTCATCAATCATCAGCATGAAATAAACATGCTCCTGAAACGGGCGGATATCGCCATGTATGGAGCCAAGGCCGCAGGCCGCAACACCTTGCGTTTTTTCGACCAAAATATGCAAGAGGCGGTTACGGCGCGCGCCGCCCTGGAAGCGGACTTACGCTTTGCGCTGACCAAAAACCAATTCAGGCTCTATTTTCAGCGGCAGGCGCGCCACGACGGACAAACTATCGGCGCCGAAGTGTTGTTGCGCTGGAAACACCCTAAACGCGGCTTTGTCTCGCCGCTTGAATTCATTCCACTGGCTGAAGAAATCGGTTTAATCATACCCATTGGGCAATGGGTGCTGGAAACCGCCTGCGCCCAACTTAAACGATGGGAAAGCCATCCACAAACCTGTAATTTGCAACTTGCCGTCAACGTCAGCGCGCGTCAATTCCACCAACCCGACTTCACCGAACACGTGTTCGCCATACTGAACAAAACCGCCATCAAAGCGCATCGACTCAAACTCGAATTCACCGAGAGCCTGGTATTCGACGACATCGACGACACCATTGCCAAAATGCAGGTACTCAAGAAAATCGGCGTGAGCTTCTCCATTGATGATTTCGGCACCGGCTATTCATCGCTGACTTACCTGACGCAACTGCCGTTCGATCAACTGAAAATAGACCAGTCTTTCGTGCGCAACATTGGCGTCAAGTCTACCGATACGGTGATCGTGCAGACCATCATCGGCATGGCAACCAACCTGGGAATGGACATCATTGCCGAGGGCGTGGAAACGGAAGAGCAGCTCGCATTTCTGGAGCTGCACGGCTGCCACATTTACCAGGGTAACCTGATCGGCAAGACCATGCCGCAGGAGGAGTTTGAGCGTTCTTTGGGGATTTGAACAATAATAGGGTAATGCTGTAGTTTGTTGCATTACCCCGGAGTTGGAATAGTTGTCGCCGATCGGACAGGGTAATTGTCCGTCGAACGCCCGCTAATTATTCATTAATCAGGCTTACCATAGTTCATCGGTAAGAATTGAAGGCGCTCCCAAGGGAAGCCGTTTAAAATCGCGTAAGATTCTGTGCCGGAAAACAAAGTAGCGTATGGATTGGCTTGACCCATAGCCGTGTAGGAATATGGATTTTGAACACGCAATGAAATAGAGCCTGCTTTATCCCAGATAATAAAGCCATATTTCTGTGCCGCTTTAGCAATAATTTTCCCCACCGGATGCATTTTAAGTGCATCTACATTCACATTGGGGTCAAGCCTGAATCGCAATCCCTCAGGAATACGATTAGGCGAATTATTCGGGTTGTAACCATCCGAGCGATGCGCAGGCCAGGAAAATACTTTCCAGTTTTCTATATCGACTAGACTGATGCCAATCACATGTTTGATTTCACCTTGTTTTAATTCCTCGGCAGTAATTTGGCCGCCCATAAAAGGCAAACCGGTCGCGGTTGTTCCATAATGCCCCTCAAAAACCCCTGCATTCTTTGATGCATTGGATATCCGGCCACCCCAGCAGGCTTGCCAGCGGCCATTTTCTTTTCGCATCTGCCAAAATTCCCACAAGGTATCTGTTGACGGTTGATATATAGACATCTCAGCGTCGGTTCCTTTTGCAGGTACGGCATAAGCCGGCACAGGAACGGCTGACCACTGATCGGCTAAGTGCTTATCTTTAAATTTTTTTTTTCTGGCAATCCCATTCTTCTACTGGTGTTGTCGGCACACCTGAACCAACGTAATAAACAGGGCTGGCATAAGACCATGTATTAATATTCACAGTGCCGTAATAAGCGGATTTTTGCCTCTGAAACTCAGTGACAAATGCCGCTGAGTTTTCATGCAACTGAACATTCAGGGGGATAGTTTTATACCAGAAACTATCAGGAGAAAAGACTTGCACACTAGGCAGCCCGGTCTCTGCATATGTCTGACTAACAACACCCAACATCAACAAGAACCCAACAACGTGCAGTAGGTTTTTTCTAATTTTCAAACTGTTGTGCTTTAACATTCATTACTCCTGACCGACTTAAATTTCCGCGAAATGTTTTTGCCCCATGCCATTACTTTTTGCTCATAGTAAAAGGTTGAAATATGCGCGCATAAAAATAAAACCAGAAATAACAGAGGCCTTTTACTGTATTTTTCGATGATATCTCCACTACCCAACCATGTTGATTCCAATAGTGGATGAATGACGTAAAGGGCGAATGAGATTGACGCTATATAAAAAAGCCACCTGCTTTCTAGAAGCCTTGCGAATTGCGTATTTTGATTAAGCAGGGTTACACCAACCAATGTAGCGGCAAAATAGGGTCGAAAGTAATTCATAAAACCTGCATCCGGATGGCATGAAATCAAGAGAAGCACCCATAAATAAGCATAGTTAATTTTACTCATCATATTAAAGAGCGTAATGCCCAATTGGCGGTTGTAAATCAAAGCAAGTATGCTGCCCGCTAAAATTTCATCAACCCTAAAGTGGGTGATTACTGAAACATGCTCTAAGTTAAAAATCCTAATCGCTGTGATCGCTATACATATCAAAGGGATTAGCAATAACCCTCTTTTTTTTAACATGGAAACGAGCAAAGCTAAGCCTATATAAAAATGCATCTCCACACACAAGCTCCAGAGATGATCAGTCACGTGTATCAATGGCTTCGGTGGATAATTAGCGTAAAAAAACACATGGGCAAACCATGCCTCTCTACTGACAGGATGTGTCGACAGCGCTATCAAAATATACAGCCAAGCTAACGGCAAAATTCTGAGGAACCGACGTACCAGGAAATCAAACACCTGAGGACGGCTAATCAGTATGTGGGTGACTAAAAAACCTGACAATGTAAAAAATAACGACATACCGAGTACGCCTGTAGCGTAGTTTAGTTGCAAGAATTTTGGACCAATCGGCAAGAGATGACATGCAAGCACCAATAGGATACTCATAGCCCGCCAGCCATCTAAAACATTAAATCTGGCATTAAACCGCAGTGGTTCGGTTGTGTTATTCGACATTCATTAACCTTGTGTTTGGGAAAAAAATTATAGGAAATTATCAAGACTAAAATGCCATGCATACCGCATTAAGTAGTGACATTTATCAATCTCTACGAGAGCGGACCCACTCCACCTGGCGCTTCACTATGAATTTCAAGTACACAGGAATTTTAATAACGACATATATTGGTGCATACGCCAAACTGGAAAACGACAAAATTTGGCGGCCGAATCGCGTCCATGCCAGCAATATAGAAATACCCAAAATAGCTAATATCAGTAGCGCACTCATCCAAGGCATCAACTCCAGCGTAAAAACCATCCCCACTACAGCCATAGTTGATAACGCTAATACTAAAAGCATCAACAGCGCCAACGGTGGTATGCACATATCCAGCGCGAGCGATAGCATTCCCGGGTTCATGGATTTAACACCTTGCCAAATAAGCCTGGGACCATCTTTTACTATCATCCCTAAATGACCATGCTCCCAACGGGTACGCTGAGCTTTTACGCCATCATTGTTTATTGGGAATACACTCGTCACTCTTGCTTCAGGACAGAATTGAGGGGCCAGTTTTTTATCAGCAAAATCTAATCCGAGCTTAAGATCTTCTACAATATGCCCGCTAGCTAAGTCAGCCTGCTGAATCAGCTGCCATGGAAAAGCCATCCCGCTTCCCATTAACTGGCAAGGTAAGCCTAATCGCAAAAAGCCCAAAGGCCGTGCCCAGTTTTTCACTACCCAGGCAAACTCAGCAATTTTGGTTTTAAGGCCTGCCCCATGAGGGGAATTCATAAGGTATAGCGCTTGTATAGGCCGCCCCTGTTCAACTGACTCGTAAGCCAGCCTGCCAAGTGCGTTATCTTCCAGCAGGCAATCTGCATCCACAATAATGAGCACATCTGGCTGAGACGATTGCTTTTCAATATATCGAACCCCAAAATCCAGGGCATACCCTTTACCTCGCCTTACCTCATCAAACCGTTCAAGAACAACGACATCCAAGGCTTTGGCAATATTGGCCGTATCATCCGAGCAATTGTCCGCAATTACCACAATGCTGTCCCCAGCCACTAGTTGCGACTTTACGGATAATAGCGTTGGCACAAGACCCGCCGACTCATTATGCGCCGGGATCAGCACCACAATGGATGGGCGTTTAGTAATAACGTTTTTCCTGGTTTTGTAAGGAAGTAGTGACGCTAGTATTTGCAAGACAAGGATTGCGACCGGCAAAGCCAGCAGTATTGCTAACGCCAAAAATAAAGACTCAAAAATGATCATGATGACATTGCCAGTGTTAGTTAAGCGAAATTGCTTGGGCAAACAATCTGGCGAGTTTTGCAGCCTCCACATCTATCGAATGGCGCTCAAGCACTCGTTGGTGAGCAGCTTGCCCCATTTTTTCGAGTATCTCAGTGGGCGTACGTAAAAAATCTTCAAGCACTTTGACCAACTCATCCACATCGCCTGCCGGAAAAAGCCAGCCATTCTCTCCGGGACGAACCAATTCCGGGATGCCTGCAACATAGGTAGTGAGTACGGGCCTACGCAGGGCCATTGCCTCCATAATAACGACAGGCAAGCCCTCAGCAAAACTAGGCTGCACCATAGCGCGGCTAGCCAGAATTTCCTCACGGACTTGTTTGCTGCTAATCCAGCCAGTGATTATTACTTTCGACTCTAGTGAATGCTGTTTGATCAGCGCTTCAACCTCTGGCCGCATCTCACCATCACCGGCCAGCACTAATTCAATATCAATCCCCTTTGCTAAAAGTTTGCTGACTGCATCCACCAGCAGCAGCTGACCTTTTTGCTCGGATAATCGGCCCACGCATACTAATCTGGGCGCCGAAGTAACAGGTTGTACGGCGCCCTCATGAAAAGAAGGTTCAAGTCCGCAATGCACTACTTGAACCTTGTTCCAGTCCTGATAGTTAATCCAGCGAAATAACTGACTCCTGCCAAAAGAACTGATCGCGACCACGAACGCAGCATGACTGACCTTCTCGCGAAGCTTGATGAATTCAGGCTTATCAAACTCCTCGGGGCCATGGACAGTAAAGCTATAACCAGGGCCGCCTAAAAGTTTAAGCAGCAGCACTACTTCCGCGGAGTTGGTACCAAAATGCGCATGAATATGTTTTATATCTTTAGCCTGGACCCAGGACAGCATGCGGCAAGCTTCCGCTAAATAAACCAGATGATATGGCCAGGCCCTATCCGCGCGGATGCCCATTCTGATGGCGAGTTTTAAAGAAGATAAAAATTTAACGGGAGACCGGATCAGGGTTTGAATGACCGGAGCTATTAAACCTAAAACTCCGGATTGCAAAACATATTGGGTGCGCTCGCGCTCAAGCTTATCTTCAGCATCAACCACCTCAGCATCCCACCCGCGCAATGCGATTCGGAAAATATCGAAACCCTGCCTTTCCAAAGCGAGAATCTCTCTACGAATAAAGCTGTGGCTTACCTTGGGGTATTGATTTATAAAATACGCGATTTGATTCTGATTCACTGCATTAGCCTTTCAAAACATTTTTCAATTTAGATACAACCAACTAGCCTAACTTACTGTTTAGTTGGGGTTTTGATAGAATTATACGGGCCGGCACACCAACCGCCGTTGCACCGTCCGGAACATCATGCAAGACCAGCGACATTGCGCCGATTTTACAACCATTGCCAATGCGTATTCCGCCTAACACCTGTGCATAAGCACCGAAGTCCACATCTGTTCCAACTACAGGTACCGGCCCATTTGCAACGCGATTTCCGATGGTAACCCCTTGCCGCAAGGTACAGTTTTTGCCTATTTCAACATCAGGGTGAATAAAAATACCGCCGAAATGCCATATACGCAGTCCAGGACCAATATTCGAAGACTTCGGCAAACTAATGCCCGTGAGTGTTTCTACAAATCTGAATAAAAACCAATAAAGTATTGTGTACAAGCGTCGTCTTAATCCGGGCTGTTTTACATCAACCCGACGGCCAAACCTATAAACCCAGACAGCCCATATTGACTGTTCTTTGAAGAACGGCCTTTTTGTGGCGTATCTGACTAAATCTTCCTCCCAAAAAATATCTTTACTCATTTATCTTTCCTAAATTGCATTAGCCTAATATAGGGAGTGGTTCTTATTACTTTATTACGAACAATAGAAACAACTCTCATACCTTGATATTTTTCATATACAAAGCTTTATAAATACTCATTGTTAACTCATATAGCTGCCAGATTAAGTATTGGTAACCTTATTATCAAGACGTTTTCTATCATGGTATGCAATTGAATAAGTAGCACCTAAAACAAACCAGAAATACCAGTTAAAAGCCAAATAACTCAACATATTGTCCGAGTATGCAAGTAACCCGTACTGGCATAACAGCATAATTGCCAAAAATATCATCAGCTTATTAGCCTTGTAAAATTGAGCAAGATAAAACGCAACACTGCCGTACAACCAGACAAAACTAAGCAACCCGACCACCCCGGTGTCAAAAACCAGCTGCACATAAACATTATGTGCCCCCGTTTCCATATTTCCGGCAAGAGGAAAAAAATCTATTGAATAATGCATGAAAGATTCCAGGCCATAGCCCAAAAAATAATGGCTCGGTTGCATCCAGCTTAAAGATGACGCCCATATATACTTACGCCATGCGTAGGAATTCAAGGTGCCGTAAGTCACTACTTCATTACCTTGCGTCAAATCGATTATGCGGTCTTGCATTTCCGGAATGAGTAATGCAACCAAGGGAGAAACAATCACGAATAGGAGATACTTCCGCTCGTACAGCAACCCATATAAGGTAAAAAACACAAAACATACTACCCATGCACTGCGTGTTTTGGTAAAAAGTAAAAGCGCAATCATCATAATAATATATAACGGCAATAGTCTTTTTACCGATGCCGGGATATAGGTAACCTTGGATTTAATAAAATAAAAACTAAGTGTAATAATTAATACTAAATAAAATGCCAAAATATTAGGATGACTAAAAGTACTGGCAACTCGTTTTCCTGCATCAGCATAGACTACGCCGCCAGTAGCATAATCAACAAAACCATAAAACACGGGGATAAGCGATGAAAGCAGCACGATGCGCATCCAGCGACCATAATCCGCCTGTGTCTTCACCAAAGTTAACGCCAGAGCAAACATGGCGGCATTAGAAATCAACGATAAGTATGATTTAACGGCGTGTGTAAAATCAGGCGCAAAACCAACTGCAATTAGCAGAACAAGCAGGAACGGTACCCAAGTCCTGATCAGGATCGAGCGCAACTGAAAGTCTTTTTGAATAATGGCAAGCAGCGCAATGATAATGACCAGTGCATTCAATACCCCCCCTACACCCAAGCCGCCGATTTTTGTTTTCTCCAAAATGGGGTCCAGCGCCGGGCGAAACAGCAATATCAACGTAAAAAGGAGGTAACGATCAAAAATAAAGAGTAGTCCGATAATCATGACTACTGGCAAAGCCATTAATAGAGAAAGCTTTTCGCCAAAAATTTCCACAAAAACAACTGAAAAAACCCCAAAGAACAACGCGGCAAGAATGGCTGCGAAAACGACTGCAATGGATGGCTGAAAAATATTTTTCATTGTCATGTATTCATGCATTTTATTTCTAATCCTTAGCAAAATAGCCGACATAAAAATCAAGACTTGGTATAGGATCGAAATTTTCTGATCCACCCTATTGTTTTGAGTGCTAACCGGGAAAGTAAGACTTTCTTTTTTACAACAAAAAATAGTGCAATCTTCCAGTAGAAAGAGGTGTTTCTATAGCTAAATATTTTATCGTTTGTATCAGGGAATGTATCACTCACCAGATTCAACAATTCGTTATCAAATGCATATAGCATTTGGTAACGTGCCATTAATTTAGTTTGGATTAACGCATCGAAAAATATCGGATTAAAATACTGGTGAATTAGAAAATCATTAACCGCTGCAACAGCTCGCGTATTTTGATAGCAAGTAGATGAATTCCAGACGTTTAAATAAGAATTTATATTGTCACGATTGTAAAAATACAGCGCATTGCCAACATGTTCTATTCTTTTTGCATAACAAAATAACTGAGCAATCACCACAAGATCCTCGCCAATATTGATACCTATTGGCCAATGAATATTATGCTCTACAGCAATTGATCTTCTAAAAATCTTGTTCCATGGAGCCCATACTATTTCCTGTCGCAACATCGCCGCAGTAATTAATGCAGGATCAGTAACGTTTAAAGACTGGTCAACATATAATTGGCGCCCATTTTTAACTTCATAGAAGTCGCAATAAACAATATCTGCTTCTGTTTCATTCGCCCTGCTAATCAACAGTTCCAGCATATCGGGTGCAATGTAATCATCAGAATCAACATAAAGGATATATTCGCCTGTAGCAGCATTCAGCCCTGTCTCGCGTGCGGCAGATATACCCTTATTTACTTCATGCCTGATGACTTTTGTACTAATGCCAAGAGCTTCATATAGTTTAATTACTCTGAGAACAATTTCCTCACTCTTATCTTTCGAGCAATCATTAACAAATATCAATTCAAAATTCTTGTATGTTTGCTCAAAAACAGACACGCAGCAACGCTCGATGTATTTTTCCACACCATAAACAGGAATAATTATTGATAGTTTTGTCATTTATTTATTAATCAAATCAAAAAACAGTAAAGTGGCTATGCTTGTTTTCTTTTTATCAGCCCGAAGCTCATTGTTCTAAGTAACTTTCTACCAAAAAAAATACTGAATAACTTCAGATTATTGGGTGTTAAGTCTGTCTTCAACCCCATAAAAAAATACTTAAAGGCCTTAATACGGTCATTAGCCTCATAAAACAAATTACCAATTTCATAACGCACCAATGCTAAAGCACTGAGATAGGTATGTTTAATTAGTGCGATTTTCTCTTTGGCCAGGGCATTTGACTGTAGATTGACTAATACCTTTTCATGAAAAAGCAATGTCTCAAGAAAATCATTAGTTAAATTATCATCGTGACTTTTCTTCTCAAGCAACACTGTCGATATCAGGATAAATTTTGTAACGAGCGAACATCTTAGCCATAAATCATAATCTTCAGCTTGCCTATAATTCACATCGAACAACCCTACCCTATTCAACACTTCTTTCCTGATCATTACATTAGAACAAGTCCCGACAAAATTCCTTTTTACCAAAACCTCAAAAGGTAACGGTAAAGGAGCGTCAAAAATAATGTCTTCATCATTTCTAAACCGAGCAAAATGATTTATCTTCAAACCAGAGTGCTTAATTAAAAACACGTAGTCACAGCAACAAAACCCTAAATCCGGGTAACGCTCAAACACCTCAAGCTGGCGCTCCAGCTTATCTTCGTACCAGATGTCATCAGCATCAAGAAATGCGATCAGTTCACCCGAACTCGCCTGAATGCCGACATTCCTGGCATTTGAAACGCCCCCGTTAGGGATGCTGATGACGGTAATACGGGTCCCGAATAGGGCCAGCTTTTCCGCCGTACCATCAACTGACCCGTCATTAACCACAATCACTTCATACGGCCTAACAGTCTGCTTTAAGACGCTTTGTATCGCGTCTGAAATAAACGCTTCACCGTTGTAAACAGGTATAACAACAGAAATCTTATTGTTCATCATATTCATCAGTAAAGTTCAATGAGCCGCCTTATTAACTTTCAATTTTCATTAAAACACCATGCAAGTTGCATAAATATCATGAACTTGTCCGCACACTTAAATGAATCAGGTTCAAGTTGCACCGAAATATTTCTTTTTAAAAGCCCCATCAACAAACCGCAGATTAAACAGATTGCGTAGCAATTTATGCGGCCTAAGAATCAAGTACTTATTAAGGAAATACAAATTGATGAACTTAGGTGACTTGCTGTGCGCGCCTGCATGTCCGATACGGTAAACCGCCCCGCGAAAGGGCAAACTTGCCAAAGGGCTTCCTTTTTCAGCCAAGATTTGTCCTATCCGCACGTGACTACCCAGCATAGTCTTTATATATTCGTCCGCTGCCGACTCAAAACTATCCGGCAAGTGATAAAGATCAGAGCGAATAATCAGAGATGTGCCGCAAAAATTCGCGAAATCATGATGAATAAACAGCAGGTTTCCACCATCGCCCCAGATATACCCCTCATTAATCTTCCAGCCGTTGGCGGTTATGTTTTGTGAAACAAACTCTACCAGTCCATTGCTTACAAAATCATCGTCATCGACAATCATATAGAAGGCCGTCTCACGCGCATGCAGCATACCTTTAAGGACTCGACGGCCCTTGTCTATTCGGAAGGCATCGTAATATGCTTCCTTGTCGTTTCCCTGCTGCTCATGCATGGTGTTAGGTGGAAAATTGACACGGACAATCTCAAAACCGTCCGGCACATCCGGTAGATCGGCACCCTCGTTAGCAACAATTACAGCTCGCCAGTTTTTGTTGGTTTGCACTGCAATAGAGGCAATGGTCTGAGTCAGATTTGCTTTAAGTAGTCCCCAATCTTTTGAATTGTCCTGATGCCGAACAGGTATGATAAATGTGACGAAAGTTTTCATATATCCTATAATATCAATAAGTTAAATTTTTAAAATCAGTCAGTGGCTTTGAGAATCTGAAACTTAGGCCGGTTTAACCAAGCCCTAACAGGATCATCGATATATTTGGCCAGGATATGAGTGATTACTAAAGTCAATGGAAACAATATGAGTAACTCTCTGTAAAAATGAGTTGGATTGGGGCTGATGGAATCCCAGATACTAATCATAGGGTGATGAAGACAATAAATCGGATATGAAATCCAGCCTAAATAGATCAGCGTCTTGCTAAATAACGGTTGTTTTACTTCAACCCTAGAACCCAACCAAACGATTAGCGGCATTAAAAATAGAGCACCCAAGATCCAGTAATAGACCCATTCAGAAAGCGGTACCAGTAGTAGAGACATCAACACCGCTATGATCACCAGTGGGTTTACTTTGACAGCTCCCTTTGATGAATCAAAAAACTTGAATATTAGAATGCCCACCATAAAGGAAAAGCCAACCCTTGGAAATCCGCCCGTCCAGTTTGTTGTGGACCAGCCAGGCGAGGTATCAAAGGTAATCCCTGCATAAATGAGCCATATTCCAATCAAGACAGTTAGGGCAATCAACAGGCTTTTTGAAAACCTGATTGTAAAAATAAAAGCAAAATTAGCTAATAACTCAAAGAAAAGTGACCATGAGGGTGGATTGACTAAAAATATACCGTCAATTCTTTCAGGTGTGCCCGTAACAAAATAAGGCAAATAAATGGCGTTTATTAGGGTTGCTTTAGTAAAATCGGAGAGGCTGTAACTGTTAGTTCCATAATGAAGTTTAATTATAAAAGATAATACACCAAGCAAAATGCCGATAATAAACATAGGGTAAAGCCGTACAAGCCGTTTTTTGAGATAACTTGAGAAACTCATGCCGTCGACAAGTTTTTGGTAATAAGACCAGGCAATAACAAAACCGCTTAAACAAAAAAACAGATCTACAGCAAGACCGGAAGATGCGAAAAGCGCTGTACGATTGCCATGTTGTGTAAAGTGCATAATAACGACTGCCAGAGCAGCAATACCGCGCAAGCCATCAAGGAGAACGAAACGATGCGATTTATTCATTTTTTATCCTTTTTGAGTTTTAGTTGATACAGTTTGCGAGCCATTTATGATGGCTACGTCATCGTTAATTGTGTAAATACAAATATTGCGTCCATACCCCGAATTCCCTCTGGAAATGCAAAGTTCATGTAAAAATGAATCTTCAGCAAATTTCAACGAAAACATTATTCATTCCTGCTTCGAAAGCTTTTTACAATTATTAGTATTTTTTCCCTGGATAGAACAAATATTGATAGCGCATAAACAATCGCACCGCAGCCAATTTCTATGGCTAGGCGAATGATTGGAGAAACTCCCTGAAAGTAATAACCCATCGATAAAACCGTCGCTAACATGATTGCACTTGCAAATAGCGGTTCCAGAAACTGGCGAAAATAAGAAGTAATTTTAAGATTTATGATTTTCGCTACCATTACAAGAGTGACAGGCCATAATAAAAGTGTCTGTAAAGCAATGGCCATCACTATGTAACTTATGCCTTTATCATGCAGGACGACAATTGTCGCTATCGTTAATATCTGCCGAAAAAACTGATAATAAAACCACCAGTCACTCTTGCCTTGGCTATTGATCAACGATGACTGAATCACGCCAATACAGCTCATCAGGCCAATGATGCAAAACCATCGTGTCGGCCATATTGCCTCGCTCCACTGGGTGCCGAAAACCAAAGGAATGGCATCACCAACCACAGACGCCAGGCCTACAAAAGCTGGAAATGAAACAATGGAAGAGCCATAGGTAGCCAACAGGAAGGCTTCACGCACTTTCTCCTTTTCACTTTGCAGAGAAGACAACAGGGTATGGGATACCGAAGTAAGGGCACCGGCAATAACATCATTTAACATCTGAAACAGACGCCGCGAGAAATTAAATATACCGAGTGGAGCAGGTCCGATGAAGGACCCTATAACAAGCTGATCGAGATTCATGAGCTGCAAAAACCGATTGGCGGAAGCAAACAGGCCGTACCGGGAAAGGTCGCGTAATTCTTTAATACCGACATAAAAGCCCGGAAGCCACTTAGCGCCAATAAAGGCCGCCACGCAGCTGGTCATTGAGCCGGCCAACAGCGAGATCACCAGAGCCCAGATGCCATAACCGGACACCAGCAGACCAATGCAAATTACACTGGAAATTAGTGTGGCGACGATGGTTCTGACTGCAATCAAATGAAATGACATTGAACGTGCTATCAACGCATTAGGAACTGCGGCAGAAATGTCAAAGAGCACCTTTAATCCCAGCACCGGCAAAAAATCCGATACGGCCAACTGCCCAACGGTTACAGCGATTACTGGGGAAAAAACAATCAAAACACCATAAATAAGCAACGAGGAGCCGACACAGATCCAGAACACTGTGTCGAGATGGCTTTTGCGGATGTGCAACTGCTGGATCAGCGCGTCGCCCAAGGCTGCCGGTGCAAATGCGCTGGCCAGAGATATTACACTTACAGCAAGCGCTAAAATACCGAAATCATGCGGCATCAGGTACCGTGAGCTTACAATAAATACCAGACTGTTAAGCAGCGTAGGCACTATAGAATTGATAGCGGACCAGATTACACCGCGTAAAGCGGCTGATGAGCGTTTCGTCTTTATATGTGCGTATTTTGAGTCACCTTCCGCCGCGTCGGCTGAGCTCCCACCTTTAATCGTTTCTGATCCTAAAGCCTTGGGACGGTACTGCTTTTTATGTTTTTGCTGTTTTTTGTTCATCATGTTGAATGCTTATAACTGGAGTCGTTTTTTGGCAGCACTCATTTTCTCCTCAACCTATTATTGGTCTTAAATTAAGTTTAATAGTTGAGGCTTCCCCTTCCCATATCCCGAATTAGTTCGTCAAGCTTGGATAACATCTGATCGTGCGACCTTTCAATTGATGTATCGGAGCTAAGGCACGGCGGATCATTTTTGCTTATTGCAAGAAGCCTTTCGGTCGCGCGTTGCGCCAAAGCATCTGGCGCTACATTTAATAGAAAACGGCCACGACGCCGAAATTTATCCGCAATTTTTGGATTGCGCTCATGAAAAAACAGGACCACTGCCTCAAGCAATGAAGAACTGTTAATCTGGCTTGGCTTCAGATCAATATCAAGTGCAGAGGCCCAGTCAAACCACTTCATTGAATGAATGCTGCTAAGAGGCTGTATTGGTATCCAAGGAACCCTCAGTGCATCAGATACTATTGCCCCGTGCATTGCTTCAGTGATGACAAGCTCAGACGCTAGAATTTGTTCCAGAACCACTTCAACCGGAGCGCATGGATCGATATAGTTTATTGATCCATACTGACATGCTAATTCCCAGTTACCCTCAGATGTACTGCCCCAGTGAGGCATAAAAGAAACTTTGTGCTTTTTCTCTACCTTATGTTTAACACAGGACCTCAACAATATTGCGGCATCGCCTATACCGAGTTTTTCATCAATCCCTAATGCTTTGGCTGTTAACTTTCCACGCACAAAATAAAACTTCCAGTTTTTGTCAATTACCGGGAGTTGGGTATACCCACCATATCCGGCTCCAAACACAACTTTTCTTTTCTCTGAAGGGAAAAAATCGAAAATAATAGAACCAATCCCTAAAAAGATTGAATCATTCCCCTGATCCCAGACTCCATCGATTAATTTTGGCCACATCCAAGTGTTTAGCTCATCCCCAAAATTAAGTTTTTTGCCTCTATAAAAATATAAATTCACTTGGTTTTTCACTTAGTTTAGTTAAAAAGAATTGCTGGTTTAATTTCTCAGCATTAATTAGATGCGGGATGTATATACCTAGTTATTACTGGGTAAACACCTTATATCTAAGCGTTAAAAGTCGTTAACGACTGCTCCTACTATCTGAACACCGGAAATAGTCAATTGATCCTGAATATTCTTTAACTTTGCCAGACGGGTTTGATTAAGTCTTGCTACCAATATTGCGCCACCACAACGACTTGCCACCGCTAATGCATCAGAGGTTTCTGCCGCCGGCGCCGTATCCACAATAACCGCGTCATAACCGGCGACGGCTTGACGCATAAAGTCGGTAAAATTTGAGCGGTTTAATAGCTCTTGAGGATTAGGAGGCGTTGTCCCCGCACCTAAAACCGTCAAATCCACAAAAGACTCTATTTTAGTGGCGATATCCGGTGTTGAACGTCCGGCTAAAATATCCGACAGCCCACGCGATTCAGTCAAATTGAATATTTTATGTTGAACGGGCTCTCTAAGATTTGCATCTATTAATAAGGTTTTCTCACCCAACTGAGAAAATACGACAGCCAGATTGGCAGCCAGATGACTGCCACCATCCCCCGGGGTCACAGAGATAACCGCTAAAGCCTTATTTTTTTCATTAAACCAGCGCAGTATCAATTGACTACGCAGCGCCCTTAACGCTTCTACCTGAGACGAAAAAGGCTGATAGGCGGCAATAAGATCTTTACTGAAAGCACATTGATCCAGTTGCAGATAAGGGTAATCAAACTGCAAAGACAACACTTGCATGATGTCTGCATCGGAGATTAATCCAAGCCTCTGTGCCGCATCGCCGAAACGTATACCTTCTTCTTTTTGCAGACGAAGTACGCGCTCAGCATCTTCAGGTTTTATTTTGCCTAGGTCTAGGAGTAACTTACCTATATTTGAATCACGCCTATCAGCATTATGTATAGAAAGTGACTTTTTCTTTATATTAACGATGTCCATTTTTTCCTACCCTGAAGATAATCACTGGTATGTTTGCTTTGTCAGTAGATTAATATCCTTGCTTTTTGATTTGGATACTATGATTGCTAATACTGGCATATCCAGGGTATTAACAATATCTTCTCGACAACGGATACGTCTATCAAACAGCTCTGCTAAAAATCCAAAACCAATTCCCAGTATTCCACCCATAACGAATGCTAATACTATATTTAGAAAAACTTTAGGACTGCTAGGTGTTTCTTGTGGAATTGCAGGATTTAAAATTGCAATATCACTTTGATTTGATTCTCCCTCTATTCTTGTCTGGCCAAATCGTTGAGTAACGGTATCCATTGCACGCTGCGCAATTTCAACATCCTTCTTCAATAAAGTCGACTCATCCCTGGTTCGATTAAGTTCTAAAACCTTTTGTTTCTGAAGTTCAACTTGTACACGCAATTCTGCTTCACGTTGCTCGGTAATATTTGAACTTCTACTTATACTGTTGGCAACACGTGATATTTCAGCTTGAAGTTGGCTTTTTATTTTATTGACCTGGGCTTTAGCTGATTGGTATTGCGGATGATTCTCGCCTAACTGTAGAGATATTTCTGCCAGCTTTGATTCAGCGCTCGCAGCATCCAAACGGAGTTTCTGTACTATTGGATTGATAGCGACATCCGGCGATTCTGACGCGTGATTTCTGGCCGCACTCTGTCTGGATTGAGCATCAATAGCAGCTACCTGAATTTCGCTTAATTGCGAAGATAATTCATTCAAGCGCATAATCTCAACATCTGAATTTTGCTCTGGATTGGTAATACCTTTTTCTTGCTGGTACCTGGTCAATCTTGCTTGAGCTTGCTCTAGATTATCTTTTAGAATTATTATTTGTTTACTAAAATAACCGGCAGCTTTTTGCGCGGGTTCTATTTTCAACTCAATGCTTGCTTGTTGGTAGTTATCTGCGAATGAATTCGCGATTATAGCTGCAAAATCAGGATCTGGATTACTGAACGTAATTTCTATTACACTACTTTCTTTTGATGGTTTAATAGTCAATTTACTCAGCAATAAATTAGCCAGCAGATTATTGATGTCTTTTTTACCATTATTCGAAATATGAAAATGCTCTTTCGCCTCCTCAGGTCTTGTAAGTCCCAGCTGGTTAACAACTTTAAGAGCAATATTTCTGCTTTTTATGATTTCGATTTGAGTTGCCATATACCCAGGCATTAACTGTGCTGGAAATACCATACCTGTTACCGGGTCCATGCCTTTATAGTTCAACAATAATGATGTGGTGGCGCTATAACTTTTGGGCAAAAATATAGTAATAACTGTCGCAGTAAAAACTGTTATAAAACAAGTTACCAATATAATTTTATATCGTGCTTTTAATATTAATAAAAACTGCAATAAATTCATAAGTATCCCTAAAAAAGGCTTTCTTCCACATAAAGCACATCGTCTGCTTGTATTAAATCACCAAGTTCCGGTGATGTTTTATCTATTACACCGCTCTTATCTTTACGATACAGCTTCATATTTCTTTGCGTACCTCGCACAGTAGGTCCGCCACCTTTCGCTAGCGCCTGAACGACTGTCATATTTCTTTCAACTCGGTAACTGTCCGGATGTTGCACTTCACCATAAATATAAAAAACCGGCGCACGATGAACGTATATTTGATCTCCGGCCATCACAAATGTTTCTTCTTCCCCCTCTTTCAACAGAAAGGACTCGGCAATATTGACCTCCTTTTTGAATGCCTTGCCATTTCGAACACCAGTGACTACAACCACATCCGAACCATTGGGCAAAGTACCACCCGCGATTGCCAAAGCATCCACTAGATGCATCTTAAATGTTTCAAGCGGGTAACGTCCTGGCTTATTGACCATACCCAATACCGCCACTTGATTACCGCGTACCTGTTGTAAAACAATATTGACCTGCGGCTGCTGTACAAAACCGCCACTACCTAATGCCTGAGCAATTTTCTGCTCTGCATCTTGAATTGTTTTGCCACCCACATTGACTTCACCTATTAATGGAAAAGTTATAGCGCCACTCTCAGAAACTCGGGTTTCAGTCGAGAGCTCGGGATTCTGAAAAACATTTATACGTATTGAATCGCCTGCTCCCAGCAAATAATCAACCTTATCGTCGGCACTCGCCACAAAAGAAGATAAAATTAAAAATATAACTATGCTTATCAATACAGGAAATTTAAAAAAATTCTGCTTCACGATATTTCCTTTAAAAAAGTAATTATGCAATTAAATAGGCAACCATTTAAAACCGGCCTCTCCTTTTTAAATAGTTAAGTCTTAACTGCCTTGTTTTCTGTCTGTTTGTCATTTCTACTGAGTCGGCTTAGTTAACGGCCTTGGATCATCTCTTTATGTATAACCCTCCAGCCTGGCGTCTAAGTGCATAGCAATAAATTAATACCTACTACTTTACACCACTATCATTACGACAAAACATATCCATTTTCTGCTGTACATTTATTAATTAGAAAATAAGTTTCCCATTAATACCTGCCATAAAATCAGAATAGGTGGCATCAACAGCGTTAGAACCCCTATCGGTATATTGGGCATTAATACCCAGCATCATGGTATTCCGCGGCGCCCAATCAATAGTCATACCATAAGACAATGAGTTATCCACTCTTTTTAAAGAAGTAATAGGCCCGTTACCTAGATAATCTCGTTTGCTGATTTGTCCATTAAGTCCTACAATTATTTTAGGTGTTACTGACCAAGTAGGCTTGATTGATAAAGTATCAAGAACTGAATAACTACTATAGTCAGTTTGAAATGAGGATAGCTTCCTTGACAAGTCTATCGTTAAGTTTGTTTTTGACGATATATCCCAAGCATAGTTTATATCACCGATGTACCCGGAATAATCTCTTAGGGAGAAAGTTTTATCGGTATGTATATCATATCCAAAAAATAATGATACTCTCGATTTTCCAGTCAGTGCCCAAAAGGCATTAAGCACTCCTTCATTTTCAATATACCCTTTTCCAATAAAACTTGCAAAGTTAACAGTTTGATTTTCTGCGTTACTATGCCGTAACTTTAATGCCACATAGCTGGCAGACGAAAAAGAATACATAATGCCGCTATCGATCATATTTAGCTTGAAACTTGTCTCCGGTAAAAAAGTCTGACTATTTATAGAATCCATCATCGTATATCCACCAAGCAAGTGCCAGTTGTTATGCGGCGACCAATCAAAATCGAATCCCTTCGCTTGAGTGGTTCTTATATTTTTCGAATCGGTAGTCCTGTAGTCTTGGTAATTGATAATCTCTACTTTTCTGTCTGCCGATAAATTACCTTTTAAACTTGGCGTGACTGACCATAACCAAGCAGCCTTATAATTACTTGCATTGAAATCAAGGAATTTGGCATTATTATATTTGGTTAACACATAAGCATAATCAATTTTAAATGTTTGCAAAGAATAGTTTTTATTAATTCTAAAACCAAGGTCCGTCCTCAATATATTATCCCAACGCTGAGCACCAGCACCTGCCGGCTGGAGCCCGGAAGACAGGCGAAATACATTACTGTCATGTTTATAAGTTGATCCTAACACCATATTAAACACATCATTGCTATCCGCTAAGGCCTGACATGTAAATATGTATGAAAAAAAACAACAAACAACAAATCGCATCAGAAACTTGGTTATTTCCGATTTCTGTGAGTCAAAAAGACAGACGGCTTTATTAATATGACACCATAGAAAACAAATTAATGGTAATAGGTTTAATTTTAAAATTAAAAATCATTTGTATATTAATCATAGCTATGTATTAAATCCACATTTAGTCGACCACAGAGAGATAGATGATATCCAGAAACTTGACTTATATAGCTTCTGCTTATCATGCATTCTTATTTCTATATTTAATACAAAATATTAAAAAAATAATAATATCGTACGTATATCGCTTAAATAATCTTTTAGGCTCAATACATAATCGGTAAAACCACTCCATCCGAATTTTTCTTATATAATCTGGCGCTCGAGGTTTATCTCCGGCCCAGAAATCAAATAAGGCTCCTACTCCAGAAATAAATTTTGCGTTCAGTTGTTTGTAATGATCAAGGATCCATTCCTCTTGCTTTGGATTCCCCATAGCAACCAGTACAATATCTGCCCGTGATTCATTAATCACATCGACGAGATTATCCATTTTTCTTATACCATCATATCCATCACAACTACCGACAACAACTTGACCCAACTGATGCACAAGGAAATAAGCCGCTTTGTTTAGCACTTCATGTTGACAGCCTAACAAAAAAACGCGCAAAGCCTTACCTGATTGTTCCAGCAAATGTGGCGTAAAGTCTGTGCCGTTGAGGTTTGACTTGAATTTCCGCCGATGTAATAGCAAAGAGGCTATATCCATCCCAACGCCATCATTTACAATAACCACGTCCTCATTGCACATGCGCTTCAATATAGGTCTGCATTGAACAATAAAATTAGTATTGGCAAAAAAAAGCACACTTCTTTTCGATGCATCCATTCGTCTAGATATATAGTCTGTCAATGCATCATCAGTTGTATTCAGAACGGGAAAACCAGCCAAAAATAAATAATTTTTATCTATCACATATACTCCACGCCGTCAGGCTTTCGGTTTTTTATTAAAATAACTGGAAGTCCAATAGATAATCTCGCCTATTCTATTTTTTACCCAGGAATCAATACCCGAATAAGTAAATTTATTATGAGAAATCCGTGGGTAAAAGCCTAATAGGCATTTTCATGTAAAAACCCCTTAAATATAGTCATAATAAAAATCTCTATATCCAGCCAAATTGACCATGTGTGAATATATTCCAAATCAGACTTTATTCGCCCTTCCATTTTATCTAGTGTATCCGTTTCGCCTCTAAATCCTCTGATTTGAGCCAAACCAGTAATACCGGGCTTAACATTATGTCGCAACATATACCCGCTAATTTGACTGCGATATTCCTCGTTATGAGCAACAGCATGTGGGCGCGGACCAACAATTGACATTCTACCCTGCAATACATTAATAAACTGAGGCAGTTCATCCAAAGATGACTTTCTAAGAAATTGACCGAACCTTGTGATACGCGGATCGTTTTGAGTTGCCTGGGTCACATCTTGGCCATCTTCACAAACTCGCATACTTCGGAATTTCCAAACATTAATTTCTTCGCCACGAAAACCATATCTACGCTGAATAAATAAAACAGGACCGGGCGCAGAAAGCTTAATCATTAAAGCAATCACCAGCATTGGAATAAAAATAACCAATAAAATTGAAGAGGATATAATTAAGTCGAATAATCTTTTAGATAATCCATCAACACCACCATCATGCGGTGTATCGAATATTTTAATTACAGGTATTCCATTGAAATTTTCAAATTTCCCCCCAACAAGATCAAAAGCCACAAGGTTAGGCACAAAATGAACAACAACAGAAGTATCTCGTAGTTCAGAAAGAATAGATTTAATTCTTTTTTCAGATTGCATGGGCAAAGTAATGAATATATCTTCAAATTCTTTGTTTTTAGCTTTTTCAATCAACTCTTTAATATTTCCAATGACATCAACAGAAGCCAATCGTTTATCAGAAAAAGGTGCTCTGTCATCAAAAAAACCGGTAAAAGAAAAACCCATCCAAGGTTGTTTTATTAAAATATTCTCCAAATCAAGACCCAATGTAGTGGCGCCCAAAATCGCTACTCGGCGTATGTTTTTTTTATTAAGTCTTAAGGCACTTAACGCAAGTCTAATAATTAAATGCCAGAAAATAATAACAAACGGGGTTGTCAATAACCAAAAGAAGATATGGTATTTTTGAGTGTCATCAAAAACAGGAAAAAAACTAATAGTCACCATTACAACAAACGCTGAGCAAATCCATGCTGTTATTGTGTTTTTTATTACAAATAAAAATCGCACTCCTCGTGGAATGAGATAAAGATTATTTAGTGTTGCAAAAAACTCAAAAACTAAAATTGCAACAAGTAAAATTAAATTTTGTTTACTCTCCAAAAAATAATAAGACGAACGTAAATAAGCACTAAACAAGCAAATTATAATTAATATATCAGAAGTCTTGACAAGTGCGACCAGTGCACTCTTGTGTTGCCTAATAAAACCATTGTTCTTATTATTGAAAAGTAATACATTAAAATCATTGAACATGGTGTATTTCCTTAAATATTGAAAACCTGCTCCCCATATGAGTAAAAAATACATACTTACATATGAACTGAAAATATCTGTTTTTTAAACTCACTCACCCTTCTTATTTGTTGTATGCACAGCTTTAATAGCCCTAATCCATCTCAATACCAAGCCAGTCTATCTAGCTTTCAAGCTAGGTGGGCTAGGTTGTCGTGTATATAACTGCGGTAATTGCTCATCATTTGTTGTTCGGCATTTTTCGGTTGCTCTCCATTTTCGTCAAATGCCTCTGCCGTCCGATTAGTCGCACTGGCGACTCTATCGACCGGCTCATCTGCGAATTTAGCTGCTTTGTCTATAGTTTTCTCGCTTATTTGAACCGCATGTCATCCTTGACCGGTTTCACACCATTGACACTATGGGCAATCTCAGTTGCTTTTTAATATGGACACTGGAAGACACAAATCCGCTCAATTGAACCATGCTCTTAAAAGTTTGAACGTTGATCTCGGCGAACCTTAAGTAGGACTCTTCCAATATGACCGCATTAACCTTGGTGTGAACATACTCGCCGGTTCCTTCGTGCATTTGAGTCGATGCACAACCTGCAGCAGTCATTAACATCAAAACCACAAAAAATGCGGATAAATATCCAATAAGGTGTTTAATAACTTAATCTTTATTTAAGGGCTTATTCCAGCAGGCTAAAAATCCTTCGACACTTCTGGGCGAAAGGCCTACTGAAATAGGTTCAAAATACAAAATCCAAACGGGCTAAGGATTCGCTTAAAAATCTGGTGCTATCCCAACAACGGATTACACGCCTTATGCCAATTATTTAACGACTCTTTATCCGCAAAATTATCGAGCATCTGTACGGCGTCATACATTAAGGAGCGTTGTTTGTATTCAATGATGAACGGTGAAAACCGTTCATCCCCACAATCATCGCGACACCAGCGTTACGCACAAATCGCAACGACTGGGTAAAGCTTACATGAACAAGATGAGAGGAAACCTGTTGGTTTGATTAAGATTAGATGAAGATAGGATGATTCACGTTGGGCTGGATTGTAAATCAGCGCGCAAAAGTTACCATTTTCAGTACCCGCCTCTACTAGCGATTAAAAAAAACAATCCTTTAAAAACAAAAGGATAATAAATTTTGCATTATCAATCATGACGCAGTTTACTGATAAATGCTGGGCGCTTATTGACAATAGTGTTCCTCAGAAGAGGGTCGTTAGCCCGGCACGAGCACCCATATTCACAATGTGCTTAGCCGCTGACTGATAAGACATAATAATCGCCATTCTTTACGTTTTTTAATGGCGGCTTATTAACAAAATAAGATCAATTAAAACTTAACATCTCTAATAACAAGAAAGCCCCAGTAAATGGGGCTTTCAAGGATATACTTTACAAATTATGCCTCAGGTGGCCTCTAAAACGGAATATCATCATCGAAGTCGTCATAATTTGGCGGTGGCGGCGGCATGGAACCGGAATTGCTTTGCGGCGCCGATTGCTGCGGCTGATTGGCCGGTCTTGATGAAGGAGCGGAATAACCGCCCTGCGGCTGCTCGCCGCCAAATTCGGAGGTGCCACCGCTGCGGCTATCCAGCATGTTCATGGTGTCGGCAATGATTTCAGTGGTGTAGCGATCCTGACCGTCTTGACCTTGCCATTTCTGAGTACGGATACGCCCCTCAACATACGCTTGACTGCCTTTTTTTAAATATTCCCCGGCGATTTCAGCCAAACGATTATAAAACACCACCCTATGCCATTCGGTTTCTTCCCGGCGCTCGCCCGATTGCTTATCTTTCCAGCGTCTGGACGTTGCCAGACGAATTGTCGTAACGGCACCGCCGCTCGGCATATAACGAACCTCAGGATCGGCGCCAAGCCTTCCTATTAACATCACTTTATTAAGCATCTATTTCTCCCATTGTTTTCTTCTTGTCACTGGACACTATTTGCTGTCACTCTATATTTAATTATACCAAATATAGTCACGCGGATTGCTCCATCAAAGTGAATCGACAATCCGATGGCTTATGTCGAAGCAAATGTAAAGGGTTGTTAATATCTCACTGTTAATATCCGGGATGCGCATTAGCACAAGAATTAATAGACATTCATTTTGCACTTCAGATCACTCCCGGCCTGAGGTTGTTAAAGGATGATAAACTCTGGTTCTTTACCAATACCCCCATTAACTGGAAAACGGCTTTTAATTTTTGCCACTAATCAGTGTTAATTTTCCAGCCCAAAAGTTGGCGCGTACAATACCACCAACATGATGTGGTTAGACGCTGGAAAATTTGAACGTGCTTTTACTGTCTGATCGGTAAAATTTAAACGCCGATTTCCACCTTTTATTATCTTACCGACAACTGGTACCGGTAATAATCAGCCGATCAAACCACTAGGATAAAAATGCCGATTGGGGTCGGTTTTTGCCAGTTTACTGACTGCCGAAATCTGCCTAATACTGAAATAGAGAAGTGAGTGTTCGACAACATACTCTTATTTATAATTAGGCTCTTGCTGGGCCTTGCCGGGCATGCAAGCTAAGTATATTTACTTATACACAAAAACTGTGGATAACCTTGTTATCAACATATTGGTAGTACTTTCAACTTCTTGTTTTTCTTTGGATGTTACTTAAATTGACCAATAATTGGACAGCTTGTTTTCCAAAGTTGCCACCCCGGATTGTCGATGAAGCTTTGGATAGCTAACATCCAGGCTTCACTTTCTTAATCTGCGTCCAACGGCGGCTTTGGCCGACTGGCAGTGGCCGGCCCAGAGTGTGTCAAAACGCGTCACTTGACATAATAGCGCCATGTTTTTGCTTGGGGCGGTTGCTGATCAGCCAACAGCATTCTGCTGGTTAACTGCTGAATTTAAAACAAATACAACAATCAAATATCTATTCTTTGCTGCTAATGTTGAGTGATACAAGCATTTTAAACATATCCTGTTATTGGCCTATTAATTGCTTGCATACATTATATTTGCGTAATCATGCGCCGTATAATGTGAGTGTTATCTTGCCAAGTCACCTCAATAAACCTTTTATCCTTAACCCCCCATATATAAAGCTGATTAATGCGCGGTTGCCGGAATATTTCTGATTTTTAGCTCAATATTTGCGGCCGACCTCGCTCCCAAGGCAATTTCCATCAAATTACCGGAACAAATTATCTGGGGTCGTACCCCCAGCGGTTCCAAGACTGCTCTATTAGTTGGTGATCCTGCCAAACCCGGTTTATATGTTGTGCTGAATAAATTGCAAGCCCATCACAACAGCAAACTTCAGATATTAATCAACGATTTTTGCTCGACACATAAAGTTTCATCACCCTTTTTCCTCTATATACCAATTCTTTCCCGACAAATTATCCACTATGTTAAAACCCGCCGTTTCACAGATTACCCGTACCCGTATACCTACTGCCTATGGCGATTTTCAGCTCTGTTACTACACCAATACTCTGGATGATAAGGAGCATCTGGCTTTTTACATGGGCACAGTGGCCGAGGAGGATGTTTTGGTGCGAATACACTCGGAATGTTTTACTGGCGATGTGCTGGGTTCCATGCGTTGCGACTGCGGTGAGCAACTGGATCGTTCACTACAGTTTATTGCCAACCACGGTTCAGGCGTTCTGGTTTATTTACGCCAGGAAGGCAGGGGCATCGGTTTGCTGCAAAAATTGCGGGCCTATAATTTGCAAGACCAAGGTCATGATACCGTAGATGCCAACCTATTGCTGGGTCATGGGGCGGACGAGAGAGATTATGCCCTTGCGGCACTTATTTTGGAGGATCTGGGCGTCAAATCGGTGTTGCTGATGACGAACAATCCGGCAAAGATTAGCGCCTTGAAGTCTGAAGGCATTCACGTCAATGCCCGCATACCTATAGAAGGCACTGTGAACCCTGACAACGAAAGCTACCTGCTGACCAAAGCCCAACGTATGGATCACCTGTTGCAGCTCACGCCATTTTCTCACTCAGTAGACCTCGCAGAACCCTATGACTGTTAACCGGAAAATTGAACAGTGGTTAGCGTCCCACAAGAGCACCCTGGCGTCTGCAAAACGCCCGTTTGTCACGCTGAGTTATGCGCAGAGCTGGGACGGCAGCATAACCACGCGCACTGGCGAAACGCTGGCCTTGAGCGGCACTGAAGCTACCCGTTTAACCCATCAGCTGCGCAGTCTGCATGACGGCATTCTGGTGGGTGTCGGCACGGTGCTATCCGATGACCCGCAGTTGACCGTGCGCGACTGGGCCGGCTCCAACCCTCAGCCCATCGTGCTGGATAGCCGCCTGCGCATGCCGCCGACAGCGCGTCTTTGCCAACATTCGGATAGAAACTGCTGGGTTTTGACCAGCTTAAATGAGAGTGGCGAGTTTGGCGGCCAGGTTGAAATCATGACTCTCGAAGGCGATGCCGAGGGCCGTGTCAACTTGCCGGACGCTTTGAGTTTGTTATGGAAAAAAGGCATCAGAATGCTGATGGTTGAAGGCGGCAGCCAGGTGATTACCGCTTTTTTGAAAGCACAATTAGCCGACGCTTTAGTGCTGACTATCGCCCCTACCTTGGTCGGAGGCTATAAGGGAGTTGGCAGTCTGGGGATCGACAGCAAAAGTCTGTTACCGCAAATTCGCCCGCTCTATTCACAGATGCTCGGAGATGACCTGATCATGTGGGGCGATTTGCAATACCAGCAGCAGGTAGAATCATGAAAGCAAGCCAACTCTGGTTTACCAAGCCACAGCAAATAGACATCCGCGAACAGCAACTGCCGCCCTTGCAACCGGGTCAAATATTGGTAAAAAGCCACTGTTCCGCCATTAGCGCCGGTACTGAAATGCTGGTTTACCGGGGACAGCTGCCCGCCGATATTGCCTTGGATGCCACCCTGGAGTCCTTGCAACACCAGCAGACTTATCCCTTGCAATACGGTTACGCCTGCGTCGGCCGCGTCGAGCAAATAGGCGCAGATGTCGCTGACTATTGGCAGGGTAAACGGGTATTTGCGTTTCAGCCTCATGCCAGTCATTTTATTGCCGCACCGGAACAGGTCATCGTGTTGCCGGATGGTATAGAGCCTGAGGCGGCCGTATTTCTGGCTAATATGGAGACGGCGGTGAATTTGGTTCTGGACGGTAATCCGGCGTTAGGCGAGCAGGTGGTTGTGTTGGGACAAGGGATAGTCGGCCTATTGCTGTCGAGCGTATTGGCTCAGTTCCCCTTAGCGCAGTTGTATGCCCTTGATGGAATAGCCGAGCGTCGTTCCCGGGCATTGCACTTGGGGGTAAAGCAGGTTTTCGATCCCGCCTCGAAAACGCAAATAGCCGCTCTGAAACAAGATTTACAGTTACCGGTGCAACTATCGGAGACGTCCGGTGCGGGCGCCGATCTGATCTACGAAGTCAGCGGCGTACCGGACGCTTTGAACCTGTCTATTGACCTATGCAGCTATTCCGGTCGTATCGTCATCGGCAGTTGGTACGGCAACAAACCCGCCAACATACAGCTGGGCGGGGCCGCGCACCGCAATCGAATTCAATTCATCAGCAGCCAGGTCAGCACCATTGCGCCTGAACTGACAGGCCGCTGGGATAAAGCGCGGCGTTTCCAAACAGCCTGGGAGATGATTCGACGGCTGCGGCCGCAGGAGCTGATTAGTCATCGGGTCCCGCTTGAGCAGGCCGGCAGCATTTATGGGTTATTGGACCAAAGCCCCGAAAAAGTTTTACAGGCCATCATTACTTATTAACTGATGTTACGCACAGATAATTTTTGTCCTGTTTGTCGCGCTGCCTGGATGTAGTGCGTAGGCGCACTCAACTCGCGGCGCAGCGCACCTTTAACTGCATTCCCACGCAGCGCGTGGGAACGAGAAAAAAAGTTTTACAAGCCATCATTACTTATTAACAACCAAGGAAAAACCAATATGTATACCGTAGCCGTAACCCGTGATTTTATCGCCCGCCATTACCTGATCGGCGGCTATTGGGGCAGCGAAAACCAGCCGCACGCCCATCATTATGTAGCAGAGGTGCGTATTGAAGGTGAGCAACTGGATCAGCATGGTTATCTGGTGGATATTGTGGCTATCGAAGCCGCATTGGATGGCATTGTCGCAGACTTTCGCGATCAGATGCTTAACGACAAACCGGAATTTGCGGGGCTTAATCCCAGCATTGAACACTTCAGCCGCATTATTTGCGAAAAACTGCACGCCGCAATCAATCCGCCTGGAACCGGCTCGCTACGTTTAAAACTGTGGGAAAACGATAGCTGCTGGGCGGCTTACCAACTGGCCTACTGAGCCCATGCGCATAGGCCTATTGGTTTACGGCGACATGGAAACCTTGAGCGGCGGCTATCTGTATAACCGCAAATTGGTGTCCTATTTGCGCCGCCACGGCGATGATGTGACAATCATCAGCTTGCCGCCGCGCAACTATCAGCGACATCTCGAGGATAATTTCAGTAACGGCTGTTTGCAGCAAATCGTCGCCGCCGATCTTGATATATTGATTCAGGATGCCATGGTGCATCCCTCGGTGTTTCTGATGAACCAGCGGCTGAGCCGGCAAGTCAAAATACCCGTGGTAACACTGGTGCATTTGCTCAGTACTTTCGATCGTCATCCTTGGTACAGCGCCTGGTTTTACCGTGCGATCGAGCGCCGTTATCTCCAGTCTGTGGCGGGGATGATAGTTAACAGCCAAACGACGCTGGCACAGACCCGCCAATTACTACATAAGCAATTGCCTCCGCACTGCCTTGCCGTACCTGCGGGCAATAATTTTCCGGAAACAAGCACAGACGTTGACGCCATCAGGCAGCGCGCGTTGGCTAATGGCCCATTGCAAATTCTGGTCGTCGGCAATGTCATCCGCCGCAAGGGCTTGCATGTGCTGATTCAAGCCCTGCGCGAACTCCCAACTGAGGATTTTCAAGTGACAGTGGCCGGACGGCTGGATATGGAACCGGAATATGTAAAACAGGTGCAAAAATCTATCCGGGCTGCGCAACTGCAAGAACGGGTTATTCTGAAGGGGCCGGTACAGGGCCAATCGCTTGCCGATTTGTACCAACGACATCACCTAATGGTGCTGCCGTCCGCCTATGAAAGCTATGGCATCGTTTATGTAGAAGCACAGCAATTCGGCATTCCGGTCATCGGCACCACGGCAGGAGCCGCCGGAGAAATCATCAACCACGGTGATAACGGTTACTTAATCACGCCAGAAGACCCGCAGGCCTTAGCCTTTCTGCTGCAAAAACTGCATGACGACCGCGAGCTGTTACTGACTATGAGCCGGAATGCGCTGGCAGCCTATATTCGCCATCCTCGCTGGGACCAGAGTTGTGAAATCATCCGGCAATATCTTTATGCCGGATTAGATGGAGTATAAGGGGGTGAACATCAATAGCTATTTAGGCCGCTGGTCATTCGGATACCAAAATTGGGCGTGACATTGTTCGCAAGCCTGATCGACCGCACCGCCTGTTTCTACTAATTGCTCAACATTTTTTTTGTCAATGGCGGCAATTACGCTTTGTACGGCAGCGTGTAAGGCATGGGCACGTTGGATGTAATCTGAGCGGTTGGCTGTAATGGCTTTTTGTATTTCCGCCGCAGTCAATTCCGCGCCGCCGCTGGATGTGTTGGCTCCATGCAATGCTACGGGCCTACCTTCAATTAACAATAAATTACTGGCTTCCAAGACAACAAGCGCATGTTGCCTGACTAACTGCCATTCTTCATCGGTATGTGGATGCCGTTCTTCGGTGCCTTGGGCGGTGCTTACGCTGGCAACTGAATTCCAAACATAATCGATATTGGGGTCGATGATAGACAACATGATGTCTTGAATGCTGGCGGTGGGCTTATACAATGCCTCTCCTTCATGCTTGGCGACGCTTGCACAAGCACTTAGCAAGACGCCGACAATAAGTGCAGACAAGATTGCAGAGTTTTTCATAATTTATCCAAATCAAAAAAAGCCGATAAAGCGACCGGCAAAAGCCACTCCGAACCATAACAGCAATGAAAGCACAGCAAGCGGCGCGGCGCTTGCCGGCGTGTGCTCCAGCCGGGTGACTTTACGGAATAAGGTGACATGAACCAGCAAGGCTAAGCCCAGTAGCACTAACTTATCCCAGAAAAAGTCATTTTCGTAATAATTGGTAGCGGACGGCGCCAGCATCAATACACCGGAAATCGCCAATAAAGCCAAGCCAATCCAGATAAACCGGTTAGCCACATCAGCAATTTCTGTCAACAGCACTGTGCGCAACCCTATACCAAGCAAGCGCAGACTGACCAAGACGATGGATGACAGCAGTAGAAGCATGCCGGTAATATGCATTAGCTGTATGCCGGCATGAATCAAATGATCCAAACTACCGATGAAGCGACCAAAATTGCTCGCTTGCAAAGCTCTAAAAAGTTCCAGCGTTGACATAATAGTTTTCTGCAAAAGAGGTTAACTAAGGCTTATTCGATACTGAGGTAAGGGATCAAGCGGCCGGTGACAATGACCAGACTCCACAGTAATAAGGAGGTAAAACCGGCAAACTTGACGTTTCCGGGTAACACCGGTGACCAACCCCAAGCGCTTGCGGATTTCCCCCATTTGAGTTCAAACCACAAGGCATTGATGCCGGCCAGGGCAATAAATCCCAGCTTAAAAAGAAATACAGGCAGTAAGATGATTTTGGTTGCTGCGGCAATGAACAATAAAATACCGGTAACGAAAGTCAGTACAAATCCGCCTAACAGCCAAGGTCTGAGCGGATTCATAATGTCTGCCACCGGCACTTGGCGCAAAAAAACGCCTAACAAGCGCAGGTCAACAAAAAACAGCAGCCCGACAGAAAAAGCCAAGCCAATCAGGTGCAGCCCCTCAACGATAGGAAAAGCGTACACCGATTCGCGTAAGGCTGTGCCCAGCTGGGAGTCGTATAGCCGTTGAGCGATTTCCAGTGCCGACATCTATTTTTTCCCTTCTTTAGCCACCAAGCCAAAGCCGCCGTTGTTTTCTGTGCAAACCCGCTCGTAGTGATCAAGAATCAAGTTTTTGCCGGAATGGGTCGCCGGCTCCACTTCATAGTGCCAGCCATTCGGTTGATCTTTTTCAGTCCATTTGCGGGCAGGAACTGTCACGGTAAAAGGCCGGGTGTAAACCGTTGGGTCGGTCAACACGGCTTCATAGGTGTAACGGCTGCCGTCATTACCGAAAATATAACGCTCTTGAATGCGGCCATTTTCGCTGATGAATTCGCCGGAACGGCCGAATAACGCTTTGCCGTTATGATTGTTGACATCGACCACCAAGGTGTTGCCTTCCCAATGACCTCGAGAGTCGCCGTTCCACAGCTTGATATTTTGCGGCAGGGGCGGTTTGCCGTCCAGATGAATAATACGGGTGCCGGAATTAAACTGGAACACCACATAGCCAGGATATTGGCTGATTTCATAGCCGTGCCAATACAAAGATTTCGGCACCCCGCCTGGCGCGCATCTCGCCAACGGTTCTATGTATTCCGGTTTAACCGGGTCATGGAAGTGAGCTTGAAATTCTTTTACTTTTTCCAACGCCCACGGTTGAAACGGCACTTGTCCATCCGCTGTATCGCTGACCCTGCTAGGCGCTCGTTCTGCTCTAGCGCCTTTTGCTACCCGATTGGGATTTGGGTCATTGACAATTCCTCCCTGCGGATCGGTAAAATTATTATGGTTGGCAATGGTATTCGACCAGTGGCCTTGAATATCCGGCTGTCCGTCGGCTGTTTTCGGACCGGTCCACTTGCCGGAAACAATCTTGGGAAAGCGTCTTTCTTGTTCAATGCCCGGCCCGCCGAGTACCAGTTGTTTTTGTGCCGGGCGCGGTTGCGCTGCCGGAGGCTTGCCTTCTTCCGCGGCAAAACTCAGCAACGGAACCAGTGCTAATCCGGTCAGCATTAAGCCGCAAAGCGCCAGTTTTTCATGAATCATTTTGTTTTTCATAACATCCTCAGACGTTTTGATAATCGATGCATTTAACATATCCATCCTGCTAGGGCTTATTAGGTTTGGGCGGGTAGTTGTCATCGTAATCCAGGGTAAAGCGGTAATCTTCGATCAATTGAAAATCCTTTTCCCTATGCCGATATAAAATCACGCTGATATTCCAAGGGTGGCTGAATACATTCGGATCTTCAATAGTGGCTTTGTACTCTATGGTATTAGGATCCAAATAAGCCCATTTTTCGACGACATGCAAGGCATCGCTGTGGTAGTTGCCGGCACGGTCAAACCAGGTTTTATCGTTAAAGTGCTTTACATCGACAACCAAGGTGTCGCCTTCCCAATGGCCTCGAGAATCGCCTAACCACCAGTCGTAAGGATCTTTTGGATGGCCAGTCCCGTTGGTGTTAATAGTGCGTACTGAATGGCCGAATTGATGCACCAGCAGCAAGTCTTGCTTGCGCTGAAATATTTGGAATGGCTCCGGATAATAAATACCGCGCGGCACGCCTAATGTGTAGCCTTTTAACGCAGGGTCATCCGTGGCTCTGGCAGCAAAGTTTTTTTTCTTTTGCGCCAATGCCTTGGGTAAATAGGGAAGGAATTTTTCCTCCACAATACCTTCACCGGGCGGGGCATCTTTACGGTTTGCGTGCGGTTCGAGATCGTAATCGGCGGCACTGGTAGATTGCCAAATGCCGGAAAAATCAGGCTTGCCATTACTCAAGCGGGGGATTTTTTTATCTGCGGCCAATACCTGCGTAGCAAGTAGGCAAGACATTACAATGCCGGCTATGTGCAGAAAACTTATCGGATAGTTCCGGCCTTCGTGCAGAGGGGTCTTAGATAGATTGCTCAAGAAATATTCTCCTTAACTGTTGCGTAGCGGAAGTTCAGGCATTATTGCGCCGCTGCTTGGCCTGGCGTTGCGCCAGGCGCATCTTGGGCTCCACCTGTTTTTACGCTTCGACCGTCGGCTAAGGTTGTGGTCACTGCATAACCAAAATTTTTACCGTTTTTTGCCCGGTATCCTTGAATGTTAATCTCACTGCCAACCGGTAAGCTTGCTTTGGTAATGCCTTTTTGTTTGAGATTAAAAGGCGCCCCGAATTCAAACCCCCAATTTGCGACACTGCCATCTTGTTGTTTAACATCCAGGTATAGCCAGCTATGTGGATTGACCAGCTCGAGTTTGGTCACGGTGCCTTTTAATTCAACAGGCTTTTCCGCGTCGAATTCGGCTGAAAAGGCATGATGAGCATGGGCTGGAGCCGTCGCGCATAAGATACCGAACATAGCCAATGTACTTGCCAGTCTAATCTTTCTATTCATTTATTTGTCCCCTTGTTTGAAAGTGATCTGTTTTACCGATTCCTCGGATTAACAAAACTAACGGGCAGAACCCAGTTGTTTATGGGGATAGCAAATCTTGAGCCAAATAAAAACGATCGGATTATTGCCACACGGTATTCAAGTTATTGCTCTGTAGATCACTATTATTAATATACTTTTTTGTCCCGGCCATTCCTCTGCATATTTATCCGAGCTGAGGCTTGATACATTTACGTTTGGCATGTGCTGCCAATGCAACAGGAAAAACACAGCGGCTGCTCCTGATGAGGCATATAACTTTTAATGTTGCTCCAGCCATTGGTTGATCGTCGGTAATTGCATTGTGCGTACTTTGATGCGGTATCCGATAGTAGCAATTGCGGTGTCGGCGGAGCGGCGCGAACCGGCCGGCAAATTTGCCGCGGCATAGGTATTGATTTTTCCGATTATCGCAGGGTCCAGCGAGCGTTCGGCAAGCCTTGAAAAATAATTGCCGCGCGACGGCGCATCCACTTTTTCAGTGACAGCCGGAAGATGCGCGACAGCGAAGTCGAACGCCAAGTCGGGATGGAACTTACTCACGCTTTGGATCATTGCGGAACTGGTCGTGGCTCCGGGCTCTGCCGTCAGTGCCAGGTCTAAAGCTCGACGGCCAAGGCTTTCATCTTCGGTAGTCGATAACAATGAATAGAACTGGTCTTTGATCAGCGGCGTTTTTTCTGCGAGCGCCGCGGCATGTAGTTGCTCCCAAGCGGCGGCATCGGCATGCTGGGCGACTACGCCTAAAATGGTCTTGCGCAAGGGGGCCGGCACGGCGGTTGGATCAGCACTTTGGGCAAGGTAGCGCCTCCGGGCTTCGGCGATAACGTCAGGTGCGCCAAGGCCGCCCAAGGTTGCGATCAAGTTGCTGCGCAAAATGGCGACGGTGTCCGGCTCGCTAGGGGTTGCCGTCCAGCGGGTTTTATCAAGCACCGGCGTTAACCGGGCAATGGCAAAGCGCCGGAACTGCGCTTGCCGGGCGGCGTCGCCGCGATAAAACTCATCAATGCCACGGAGCACAGCCGCGACTTTGTCCCAGACTTGCGGGTCAGCGCTGATCGGGGTTGCCTTGACCAATTCGAGCACGTCGATTGGGGGTCGCAGACCGGCCAGGCCTAAGGCCGAGGCGTCCGACAAGATGCCGAGTTGGTCGATGGCGGCAATCGAGGCAAAATTTTTGATGATTTTGGCAAACAGTTTTGGCGCATAAAGCGTACGGAAATAGCCGCTTTGACCGGCGTTGACAATGACCGGGCCGCATCCCGGTACAGTGATGGTAGCAACACCGTCAGTCACCAATTGGTCGACCGTGGCCGCGTTGGCAAACGACTGAACCCGTACCGGAACCCTCCAGCGTAGCGCTTTTTTGTCCGGGTTATTTTTGCTGAACTCGCCTTGGCGTAAGCGCAGTTGGCTTTTGCCGGCCTTGCACACTTGATTTTCGACGCGAATCAGCGGTACGCCCGGTTGCAGAGTGAAATCTTGGGCAATCGCGGCTATGGGCTTGCCGGCCGCTGCTTCCAGCTCCCGCCACAAATCGGCAGAAACGGAATTGGCATAGCGGTGCGCTTGCAAGTATTGCTGGATGCCGGATCGCCAAGCATTTTCACCCACATAGGCTTCCAACATGCGGATCACAGCTTCGCCTTTTTGATAAGTGATCGCATCGAAGGCTTGGTTAACTTGTTCTACGGTTTCCACATGTTGCACGACGGGGTGCGTGGATGCTAAAGAGTCCAGCTCAATGGCACGGTCGCGGTCGTTAACATCGCTCAAGACGCTGTTCCATTCGGGGTGAAGTTTAGCGGTGGTGCGGCTTTCCATCCAGGAGGCAAAGCTTTCGTTAAGCCAAAGGTCGTCCCACCAAGCCATAGTGACCAGATTGCCGAACCATTGATGCGCGGTCTCATGGGCTGCGATCATGAATGCCCGCTGCTTGTCGGCTTGGGTTGAAATCGCCGGGTCCAGTAAGATGGAATGCTCAAAGGTAAAAATGCTGCCCCAGTTTTCCATGGCGCTGAAAAACTGGCTGCGGCCGGGCGCGGCAACATTATCCAGTTTGGGCAACGGATAAGGGGTGCCGAAATAATCGTTATATTCCTGCAAAATCCCTTGGGTCGATGCCAACGCAAACGCGGCTTGGGCTGTGCCGCCTTTTTTGGTGATGACGCCAATTTCCGTGTCGGCCAGTTTCGCCGTAGCGCGGTCAAACTCGCCTAGCCCAAAGAACAGCAAATAGGTGGACATTTTCGGCGACGTCAAAAACTGTACTCGGCTGTAGCCTTCGCCAAGATCGCGCCGATCTTCCACAGGCATATTGCTGACCGCCAGCTGGCCCGTTGGTATTGTTGCTTCAAGCGTAAAGGTTGCTTTGTAGGCAGGCTCATCCCATGACGGAATAACGCGGCGGGCATGGGCGGTTTCAAACTGAGTGTATAGCGCCCGCTTGCGGCCGTCGTTGCTATCATAATCTAGGGCAAACAGCCCTGCTGCCTGGGTGCCGATCTTGCCGGAATAATCGATATTCAGCCGATACCAACCGGGCGGGATGGCCTGCTCGAAAGTGAACGTCGCAGTTTGCTGGGCTTCATTAATCTGGATGTTGGGTGCTGGAAACGATGCGCCGTTTTGATCTTTGGACAAGACCACTTTGGCGAACGCCAGCTCGGCGGCATTTAAGGTGATGCTGTTAGTGGATTGCAATACCTCGATAAAAATCGACACCTTGCCATCAAAACTCAACGCTTTCGCATCGGGTTTAAGCGCAACATCGTAATGGGCCGGGCGAATACTGCGAGGCAATTGGGTGGTAGTTTGTCCGGTACTGGAATTTGCAGGAATAGCGTGTGCCGGTAGGGTTAGCAAACTGCCAAGCGTAATGGCAACGGCTGAAATCAGTAAACGGTGCATCGGTAGCCTCGGGAAAGTAAATGGGAAGGTTGTGTACCTATGTCGGTGACTTGCAAGTTTACCAATGATTGATGATTGATAAAGTGGAGTTCAAGACGATCACGAGGTTAACGCTGGACATCTTCAGCTTGTCTGGCATGAATCTGAGCAATAGCAAGCCGTACTGATTTACGTACATCCGGATCGGAATCATTACCGGCTTGTTCAAGTGCAGGCAAGGCTTCTGTTGCGCCGATCTCACCAAGCGCTAATGCGGCTTCTTTACGCAGATTGCTAATGGCGTGACCGAGTGTTTCAACCAGGATTGGAACTGCGCCCGGATGCTTTAACCGCCCAAGCGCACGCGCGGCACGTACTCGAACTTGCCAGTAGTCATCCTGCATGGCTTTTATCAGGTGAGCTTGCGCATTCTCAAGCCTTAACTTGCCGATAGTGGTTGCCGCTTCTTCGCGCACCTGCCAGGCGATGTCAGCCAATCCCACCAATAAGGCAGGCAGCACCGTATCATCCTCTGCAAAGCCAACTGCACCGACGGCGGCTCGACGGACGTCTGCTTCAGGATCATCGGTAATTAACGAGGTTAAAGCGGGAAGCGCTTGCGGATTTTTTAGATAACCCAATACCGTAACCGCTTCGCGACGCACTGTCGTATCCTGGTCAGCCAGTGCTGCCAGCGCTGGGATAAAGCTTTCCTCAATGCGTAATTCCCGCAAGGCACGAAACAATGCCGCTTTCACAAAGGGTTTGGGAGAACTAAGATGCGGTAATATTTGCAGTGCGGATTGCTGCTGTTTTAACACGGACAGGCTATGCGCTGCCGCTTCCCGCACTTGCGCATCGGCATCGTCCAGAATGGAGACAAGGCCTGCAATGGCGGCATCGTTTTCAAATGCCTCCAGCGCTCTCGCAGCCTCGGCACGTATTTGCGGATTCGGATCCGCTAATGACGAAATGATAATAGGCACATGCTCGTCGCCGGCAAGATCCGTTAGTTCAAGCAGGGCGATGCGGCGTACTTCGCTATCAGCATCGCTAAGGCGGTCTTGAATATCCTGTAGTTCTGGGTCATCTGTAAAACTGTTGCTCACTTGCTTACCTTTATTTAATGGGCAAAATCCGGTTCCGATACGGGGGCATCGCTCAGGGAATGAACTCGTTGCAACGGGAAGTGTGAATTTTGCGGATGCAATAGTTCGAGACAATGCCGCTTGAGCTGCATGAAATGGCTTGAAGTAATCAATTCGGCATGGCGAGGACGGGCAAAATCTAAGTTGATCTCTTCAATGATACGCCCTGGCCTGGCACTCATCACTAAAACCCGGTCTGCCAGGAACAAGGCTTCATCAATGTCATGAGTGATAAACACAATCGTGGTTTTGATGCGATCCCACACCTCAAGCAGCAACTGCTGCATCATCATGCGTGTTTGCGCATCGAGCGCGCCAAAAGGCTCGTCCATCAGCATGACCTTGGGCGAATTGATCAGCACCCGGGCAATTTCCACTCGTTGCAGCATGCCGCCCGATAGCTGTGCAGGATAGTGGTTTTCAAAACCGGCCAAGCCCATCAGCTTTAGTAACTCTCGCGCCTGTTCGTGGCGAGTCGCACGAGAAATGCCTTTCATCTTCAAGCCGAAAGCGACGTTGTCGATGATCTTTTTCCACGGAAACAGCGTATGTTGTTGAAACACCAGGCCACGCTCGGGATGCGGGCCGTTGATTTGTTGACCGTCAACCAGAATGCTGCCGCCATTGGCCTGTATATGCCCCGCCAATGCAGCCAGAAGCGTCGATTTTCCGCATCCTGACGAACCAAGCAGGCAAACAAATTCGCCGGGCTTGGCAGACATGGATAAATTGTGCAAGGCTGTAAACGATTGCTTGCCGGCTCCAAACTGTATGTTTAGATTGGCGATGTCTACGCGGCCTTGCCTGGAAACCGTTTTAGTATAGTCAGACAGGCTCATGATTTATTTCTTTTCGCTACATGCCAAGGCATCAGTAAATGACCGAGCTTTTTAATCAGCAGACTGCTAACCATGCCCAATAAGCCAATCAAGATCATGCCCACGACGATGGCGGCATAATTTTGGATCGTGTACGACGACCAGGTGTAGTAACCAAGACCGTACTGGCCGGCAATCATCTCGGCAGTCACCAGGCAAAACCAAGCCGTGCCCATGCCAATCGACAATCCGGTAAATATATTGGGTGCCGCCCCGGGTAGAATCACTTCGGTAAAGATGGCGAGCCTGCCGCTGCCCAAGCTGCGTGCGGAAGCAATTAACCTTGCCTCAACGCTTTCAACGCCATGAATGGTATTAAGTAGAATCGGAAACAGCGCACCGGTAAAGGTGATAAATATCATCGACAGCTCGGATGAAGGAAACATCAGAATAGCTAACGGAATCCAGGCCACGGCAGGAATCGGGCGCAGCATTTCCAGCGGCGGCAGTAAAACATCTTCTGCAAAACGTGAGCGGCCGCTGATTAATCCTAGGGTAATGCCGACACCGGCTGCCGCCAGAAAACCGCTGAATACCCTGGACATGCTGGCTGTTAAGTGCGCCAGCATTTTTTTCGAGTGTAGTAAAGCCAAGGCTGCCTCCAGCACATCCGGAGGCGACGGTACGTTTTGAAAAGTCACAATGCCCAGATTGACATGATGGGTAGCGGCCAAATGCCAAGCTAAAATGCAAATCAATAATGATCCCGCACGAAGCATTAAACGGCCGATAGCAAATCGGGTGAACCTTGTTTTTAGAATGCTGGCCGGAGGCATGTCTTTAAGCGTTGTCAGTTGGCATAGATGTTTTTTATGGCGGCAAAGCTCAATACACTGCCGCCATTGGCCTTGGCAAATACTTCAGCTTCATCTTTGAGCAGAAAACTGCTGACGCTGTTTTTATGCTGGACAAACCAGGCATTGGCAGCCAACAGTTTGATACCGAGCTTGCTGTCCTGTACATAAACCACGCGAATTTTTTTGCCGGCTTTTTCCAGTGCATTCAGATCGGCAAAGGCTGATTCCGGTGAGGCGTAGTGACGAACCAAAGCTTCCCCTGCCACCCACAGCTGGGCGACCCGCTTGAAATCAGTAATCGCTACGCCGGTTCTGGCATCTTTGGCGGAAAGCGGCGATGACGCATAATTTTTCAGATGCGCGTCGTAATCAAGCCCGGCTTGCTGGAATGCTGTACGTATATATTGATCATCAATGAACTGGTCGACTGTCAAATCGCCGCTGGTCCGTTTTAGGAGCTTTAAGGTATCGAAAGAGGTTTTCAGTGCTTGCCGGTATTCGGGCTTCCATGTGAAATCTCGGGTTTGCAATCCGAGAGGGCCATGGAATAGGTAAATAACTTCCGCTTCTATGCCGGTGTGCTTGGCGATAAGTTCGCTGTATTTTTCCGGCTCTGCCGCAATTAAATGGTCGGCTTCAATAGCCGCACGCAGGAACGCTGTGACAACTTCCGGATATTTCTTGGCGTAGTCGGCATCGACAAGCGTGCCGTGCAAAGTGGGCGCATTGGCCTGTGCGCCATCGTATATTTTTCTGGCAAAACCGCGATAAGGAAATAGTTCTGCGAACGGAACAAAATCGGCATGTGCGTCGATTTTGTTAGCTTGCAATGCAGAACCCGCAATTTCCGGCGCTTGGGTAATCAGCGAAACATCTTCTTCCGTGTTCCAGCCCTGTTGGGCAGCAGCACGCAGCAACATGCCATGAGCCGTCGATGCAAAAGGCACCGAGATGGTTTTACCTTTCAGCTCAGCCAAGGACTGTACAGGCGAGTCTTTCGGCACCACGACACCGTTACCGCTGCCGCTGGTACTGCCGGACAATACATTGATAAACAGGCTACGCTTGCCTGCTTTCTGAAAAGCATCAATATTGAAAGTGCCGGGAAAATCCGCCATGGAGCCAATGTCGAGTTTTCCCGCGACCATTTCGTTAGTCAATGGCGCGCCGGAAGTGAAGTTGCTCCAGTGAATATCGTAAGTCGCGTCCTTATATTTGCCATCATGCGGCAGGTATTTTTCCAGCAGTTGCAACTCGCGGATCAGTAGGCCGCCGGTAGCGCAATTGATTGTGGTGTCTTGCGTACCGATGGCGATGCGTATGGTTTCGGCATCGGCTGAATTGTTGAGCATGCTAGCCAATAGCAATGCCATGAGTATTTCAGGCAACTTCATTTGTTCTCCAAAATTATCTGTAACTTGCTAAGCGCCTGGCATTGCAAGCGTTGTATTATTGATTTCTTCACTTTCCCGGAAATGCTCAGCGCAATAAGTAGGGAATATCCACAGTGACTGCTCCGGTTGGGCAATCCTTTTCGCAAGGCATGCAATACCAGCACTCATCGAATTTCATGTACGCTTTGCCCTTATCAAAATCGATGGCCAGTACATCCAAGGGGCAAACGTCAACGCACACGGTGCAGCCTTTGTTGGCTATGCATAAGGTTTCGTCGATACGGACAGGAAGGCTGGTAACTGTAAAAGCAGTAGGCATCTTTTCTCCTTTAATTAGACTCGATGCCGACCTGGTTTGGACTATCCGCAGGCGCATCTTTAAAGATACGCATTCTTTGATAGGCGGTCTTTTCAAGTTCCTTGAGGTTGATGATGTAGGGCTCAACGGGGCGTTTGAAACAATGCATTGCGCCATTGATCTTTTTTACCTGCACATGTGCAAACCACTCGTCATCGTTGGTATCAGGGTAGTCAACGCGATGATGATACAATCCCCAACGGCTTTCCTTTCGGAACAATGAGGCGCGTGCCGCCATCTGGGCGCAATCATGGATGGCGTGGAGCTCTAAAGCCCGCATCAGCTCATGCGGATCTCTCGCTGACAAATGTTCCAGATCTTGTCCAATATCTGCAAACCGCGCCAAGCCGATTTCCATTTTTCGAGTGACTTTGGGTGGCTGCAAATAGTCGTTGACCATGCGCCGCAATTTGTACTCCACTTGTAACGGCGGTAAACCGTCAGGACGTAACAACGGCGCCCAAACCCTAGTGCGTTCCAGCTCAACTTGCGCTTGGTCAATTTCCGCCAGCGGAGTTTTAGCGCAATATGCCGCCGCACTTTCACCGGCGATTTTGCCGTAAACAAACGCCCCCAACATGTAATTATGTGGTACACAGGCCAAATCGCCCGCCGCATAAAGGCCCGATACAGTCGTTTCCGCGTGTTCATTAACCCACACGCCGGAGGCAGAGTGACCGCTGCATAAACCGATTTCAGAAATATGCATCTCTACCATTTGCTGCCGGTAATCAGTACCACGGCCTTCGTGAAAGCGGCCACGACTGGGGCGTTCGTTAGTATGCAAAATGTTTTCAATAGTATTAATGGTTTCTTCCGCCAAATGATTCAGCTTTAGAAATACCGGGCCGTTGCCGCTTTCCAGCTCACGATAGAATTCCATCATCATCTGGCCGCTCCAGTAATCGCACTCGATAAAGCGTTCGCCTTTGTTATTTGCGGTATAGCCGCCAAGCGGTCCGGTGACATAAGCACACGCCGGGCCGTTGTAATCTTTGATCAACGGATTGATCTGAAAACATTCGATACCGCTCAGCTCAGCCCCCGCGTGATAGGCCATACTGTAGCCGTCGCCTGCATTGGTTGGATTTTCGTAGGTGCCGAACAAATATCCGGAAGCCGGCAGGCCCAATCTGCCAGCCGCGCCGGTGGCAAGAATCACAGTCTTAGCCCGGATGACATGGAAATCACCCGTTCGGCAATCGAAAGCCATGGCGCCTGCAATGCAACCATCGGACGCTGTAAGTAAACGGGTTGCAACCAAGCGGTTAGTGATGTCTACGCGCACACGCTTAAGACGCCGGTACAGCACGCGCTTGATATCGTGGCCTTCCGGCATGGGCAGCACATAAGTTCCCATATGATGCACCTTGCGAACGGCATAATCGCCGGTTTCATCTTTTTCGAATTTGACGCCCCAGCTATCCAGCTCTTCGATCATCGGGAAGCTATTTTGCGCGTAGGCCATGACGGTTTTCTGGTTAACGATGCCGTCGTTGGCGATAGTGATTTCCTTGACATACTGCTCCGGGGTTGCGTGTCCCGGAATCACTGCATTGTTCAACCCATCCATGCCCATAGAGATTGCACCGCTACGCTTGACGTTGGCTTTTTCCAGCAGCAACACGTTTAGCTCCGGATTAGCTTCTTTAGCTTTAACGGCAGCCATAGGGCCGGCGGTGCCGCCGCCAATGACAAGCACATCAACGGTGCGGGTATGGGTTTGTAGTGTCAAGCTAGCCCCCATGTTGGAGCTCGCTCGCGCAATGAGCTAAGGTGCAAAGCCGGAAACGGTTGGATATTTTCAAATGCTCGCGCAGCGCGCAGCACCAATGCATCGTTATATTGCGCAGCAACGATATGCAAGCCGACCGGCAGACCGTTGATGTCAAAACCGGCCGGCACCGATGCTGCGGGTTGTTGGGTAAGATTAAACGGCGATAGAAAAGGAGCTTCCGGGGCTTTGCCCAGGTGAGGAACAGGTTGCGAAGTGACGGGCGTGACCAGCAGATCATAGCGTTGGTGAAAGCGGCGCATCTGCGCAGCCAGCTCCCCCCGGCGTTGATTGGCTTCAACCACTTCTGTCAATGTGTGCCGTTCGGCTTTTTCAAGTGAAGCGCGAATACTGGGGTCCAGCAATGCGAGTCCAGCATCCCCGATGTCGTGCCGCAAGCGGATAGCCCGTTCAGCGGCCAATGCTTCCAGGATAGGCGACGGATTGGCAAAGCCTGGATCAACCTCCTCGACAATTGCGCCCAACTCGGTCAACTTGGCGACGGCCCGATCGGTAATGGCCGAGATACCGGAATCAACTTTTAAGTAGCCCAAGGTTCGGCTGTAAGCAATGCGCAGACCTTTTATGCCTTCATTCAGGTTTAACGTCCAGTCACGGCCCTCGCTGGGCAGACTGGTCCAATCGCGCACGTCCGGCGCGGCAATCACATTGAGCAACAAAGCCGCATCCGTTACAGTACGGGTAATTGGGCCGATATGGAATAAGGTGCCGTTATGCGCAGCAGGGTAGCCTGCCACGCGTCCATAGCTGGGTTTAAAGCCAAATACTCCGTTCACCGAAGCCGGCTGACGAATCGAACCGCCGCCATCCGTTCCGACGTGTAATGGCCCTAAACCCAGCGCTGTTGATACCGCCGCGCCGCCGCTGCTGCCGCCGCTAGCGTATTGGCGATCCCAGGCATTGGGAGTAACACCGGCCAACTTCGTTTCGGTAAGACCTTTCCAGCCGAATTCGGCCGTTTGCGTTTTGCCCAGCAGAATCGCGCCCGATTCCCGTAATCGCGCGGCAGCCGGACAATCTTCGGTTTGCACCTTGTCTGCTGTGGCTAGACTGCCTTTACGGGTAGGAAAACCTTGCACATTTAACAAGTCCTTAAATCCCACCGGAACCCCGTCAAGCAAACCTTGCGGCAAGCTTTGCTGCCAGCGGGCCTCCGAAGCTTTCGCCTGAGCCAGCGCCGCATCGCCATCGACTGAACGGTAAGCATTAAAATGTGGTTGCAAGGTAGCGATACGCGCCAGCAATGCTTGAGTGACTTCTACAGGTGAGGCTGTCTTGTTCCTATAAAGTTGGAGCAGTTCGTTCGCGCTGAGGTTTGTTAAATCATCGGCCATAAATAGAATCTCTGTTATCTGTCAAGTTGGTCACTGAAACGCAGGCCTGGTTTTAAAATCGGGTGCAGTAACCCAAGGTAAAATTCAGTTCCACCAACCAAAGCATTTATCGAGCCAGAAATAAAATGTGGCAATTTTTATTAGCTATGTCGTAACAGACGGTAACGGGATGATCGGAGTTTACTTTGACGGCTTTACTGAGCAATCACTTTATGTGTGCATGGAAGCTAACGTTATTGCGAATAAAGTGTAGGTATGAGTGCAGCTATTCAGCATTGATTGTTGAATCGGCAACAATCAACTTGCTGAGCAATACAAGAAATTATGTATGAAACTTATTATTAGACTGGGAATAAATGTTCCCTTGGCGTATCGAGTTGGAAAAGTAATTTATCTTGTTATATTCGACTAGAGCAATTCTCTGTTATTTAAGAACATTCTCACTGTTAAACTATCTCCATTCAGCAACAGGAACTAGCAGTGGCACGGACTGGGTCCCGTTTGCCGCGCCGAGCACCGGAGCTTTCGGCGGGAATAGCCCGTAAGGGGCGCTGCATGGATGCAGCGCGTTGTCAGAGGGCCAAGGATGGCCCTTCTGGCAACCCCCGTCGAAAGCGAGGAGCACAGGAGAGAAGCGGCAACCGGGCCGCCTTTTCTTTGGTTACTTTCTTTTCGACTGCATGGATGCAGGAGGTAGAGCAACGCAGGGAGCAGTTGCCGAGGCGGAGCAAAAGAAAGTAACTCGCCCTCGCGTGCGATAAACCCGATTCAAATAAACCGTCGCGCTAGCGACTCTCTATTCTATTTCTGCAAATACAAAACGCGTAAACACCACAACCCCGCCATTAACACCAACGCATCCCGCAGCCGCATCAACGCAATCAGGCCCATAGCGGCCGCCGGAGACAAGCTCAGATATCCAAAAGCCCAAAACATGGCAGCCTCCAGAGTACCGAGGCCGCCAGGCAGGGGCAGCAGGAAGGCTAAACGCATCGCAACCAGGATGACCAAAAATGCATAACCATCGAGTTCAAGATCAAAAAAACTCAGCAACAGCCACAATTCGACGATCAACCCGGTCCAGCCGACAATGGACAGCACGAACGCCCGTGACAGCGCCGGTTTCTGCTCGGCCATTACGAATTTCACGTCGCTGCCTAGCCGTTGCCAGTGAGTTTCTATTTGTTGCAGACGAGGGTGATGTTGCCAGTACCCGGTCACCCGTTTTAACCAGCCTGAAACTCGGTCGGGGTGTTTTAAAATTAGCCAGCCAAACAGCGATAGCGTCAGGAGTATTGACAGCAGAACCAGCGATATGTTTTGCCAGTCGACGACAGCAGTTCCGGAAGATGCCAGTAGCAGCAACACGCTCAGCAACAGTACGGTGAAGTTAATCCAAAGTTCATAAAATCGATCCAGCCCCAACGCCAGCAACGCACCGTGTATCGGTAGCCGGTTGCGCTTGCATAGCCAGTAAATCTGCAAAGGTTCACCGCCAAACTGAGGGCCTGGCGTGATGAAACTCACCGTCTGGCCGGCTTGGCGGATCATCAGTAACTCACCGAAACGCACCGGCACATGCAGCATGTCGATGAGTACCCGCCAGCGCTCTGTAGCCAATAAGACAATGCCCAGGTTAAGCGCTATCCACGCCAGCCATTGCACAAGGGATAGCTTGGTTATGCTCTGGACTATAGTTGTGAGCGGTAACTGGCTAAGAACCCAGCCGACCAGGATCAGGGCGGTCAGCCATAGCAGAAGCGGTAACGCTTTAAGCCAGGACATCAGGCACCGTCATAGCGTGTGACCCACTCGTCATCCCATTGCCAGAGACTGAATCGGCCGGTGCCCAGCAATAAAATCCAGCTCACCGTGAAGATAAGTACATAGCCCGTAAAATCGATGGCCCCGCTTGAGTAGTGCCGGCCTAACAGCATAATTAATATCAGCGCCCCTAAGCGTCCGGTAAAGCCCAGCAGAATCAGGCCGGTACTGAGCAATAAACCAAAAACATGAATAGTCATACCCGCGAACAGGACGGAGTCCTTTGCCGCCAAAAACACCAGCAAAATCAGCAGTACACGCAAGCCCGGTTGAAAAAACCGCACGCTAAATATTTCCAAACGACTCAAGACCTGTGGCTGGATGCTGCCGCAAACAACCCACCAGTCCGCGACAAAACCAAACAGCACCGGCAGCATAAACGCGATGCCGGCGCTTGTCGTCAGAGCCGGGTTAAGCAGCGGCCAAAGCACGATGGCAATAAAGCCCATTTGAAAACCCGCTAAGATGCGGCGCAAAGGGTTCGGCGGCAAGGCATAAACAGGTAAACCCAGGTTGCGACGGCGCTGCAAGCCCCACCGGTAGATATAGTAGGCTGCGCTCAATATTAGATAAGTCCAGTGTATCTTGCCTAAGCCGATTGCCAGCAGCGGCGCAATCACCAGTCCCAAAGCGTCAAAGCTGATGTCCAGTTCATTGCCCAGTAAGCTTACTTGTTTGCTGCGGCGGGCCACGAACCCATCCAGCCGGTCGAGTATAGCGGCTAAGGTATACAGGCTCGCCGGCAGCAAGACGTTGAGAGCATTATCATGATTCTGGAATAGAAATCCGCCCGTTAAAGCAATCAGTCCGCCCCGCAGGATTGTCAGGCGATTACCCCAGCCTAAATTGTTATATAAAGGTGCTTCCGCATTGTCTCGGTTAAGATCGAGTCGTCGCCAAATATGTTGGCAGATAAATCCCCAGAGCAAGCCTGCCTGAACTAGCCATTGCCCAGCATTGCCCCAGTCCATCGTAATCCCTAAAAGACCAAACCCGATCAGCAGGATGCTGCAACCCAGCACGGTTATTAATTGCAGTTCATGTTTCATAAAATCAATTTCAAAATCATAGATGTAAGGTACGCACGGCGTAACTTTACAATGCTTGGCTTAGGGAAAGCGCACGATGCGCGCTTTAATGCTACGTTTTAACGCCTTGCACCAACGAAGGCTTTTATTGTTATGATGCCCGCCTATTCAACGCTTGGAACAACTCATAAGCAAAAGTTACGCCAGCTTATCTTGATTACAGTACGGAGATTTATACATGATACGGAATGAAGTGATTGGCGCTGATTTATGGGGGCGGCGCATAAAAATCAGCCTGAACGTTTTAGCCCTGGTTTTCATTTTTGTCGCACTGCTTATTCCCAATCGCATCAGTTCGATAACACCATTCGCTTTTGCCTATTTTCCGCTAGAGGGACTTTTGCTCGGGCTTGTTTTGCTTTGCCCTGGGCGTGTAGGTCTTTGCAGCCGCGCTATTGCATCCTTCCTGCTGGCGACAGGGATAATTTTCAAACTTGCCGATATGGGAACGTATCAAGCATTCGGCCGTCCGTTCAATCCTGTGCTTGACTCCCACTTCCTGGCGGATGGCATGAACCTTCTGCAAGGAGCCCTTGGCCTGATTGGCGCTTTCACCGCGACGGCACTGCTGATCGCTCTAGTCCTCGGAATTTACCTGTTGGTGTATGCGCTGCTCGGACAAATCCAAGCATTGCTGCAATTAGCGCCTACAGTTTGCGGCACAGGACTGCTCGCAGCTTTGATTATCTGGACCGGGCTTTCATTTGGCGGCTGGCAAAGAGCATCCGCGCCATTTTATGGCTTGATGACCGAACATGTCAGCAATACCTTGAGCAGTATTGCCGATCTGAAGGCTTTTAGCGAAGTCGTTAATAACGATCCTTATGCATCCGTGCCGGACGGCAGTCTTTTTGAAAAGCTAAAGGGTAAAGACGTATGGGTCGTGTTCATCGAATCTTATGGACGCACCGTACTCGACAAAGCCGACTTTGCTGCGACTATCCGGCCGGTTCTGGAACAAAGTAGCGCAAATCTTGCTGCTAAAGGGCTATTTGCCCGCAGCGCTTACTTAACATCGCCCACCAACGGCGGAATCAGTTGGCTTGCCCACGGCACTTTACTTTCAGGACTGTGGATCAATAGCCAGACCCGTTACGACCGTCTGGTGATGAGTCAACGCCGCTCGCTTAACCGTCTTTTCCAACGGGCGGGATGGCGCACCGTGGCGGTACAGCCGGCTCATACCATGGATTGGCCGCAAGGGAAATACTTCGGTTACGACCGAATTTATGCCGCGAAAGACTTGGGCTACCGGGGGCAGTCTTTCAACTGGATTACTATGCCGGATCAATATACGCTGTCCGCACTCCAGTCCCTGGAACGCAAATCCGGGGCACGAACGCCAGTGATGGCTGAGATTGCCTTGATCTCATCGCATGCACCTTGGACGCCTTTACCCCAACTTGTCGAATGGAATCAGGTGGGGGACGGCACTATCTTTAACCGGTACCGGGTTGGGGATACGCCTGAGGCGGTCTGGCAAAATACCGAGCATATCCGGGAGCAATATCGCAAATCCATCGAATATGCCCTAGCCAATATCGTATCTTACGCCATCAATTATGGCGACGATAATCTGGTCATCCTGGCATTAGGCGATCATCAGCCGGCCCCTTTTGTGACTGGCGAGTCGGATAACCGCGATGTTCTCGTGCATCTCATCAGTCGTGATTCCAAGGTAATGGATGCGGTGAAAGACTGGCACTGGACAGATGGAATGCTGCCGGCCGGCAACGCACCGGTTTGGGGGATGGATAAAATGCGGGATCGTTTTATTGCGGCTTTTTCAAAGCAAACCACTGAGTTCGCTCAATTAAATCAATAGAATTTTAGCAACAAAGGCCGCTTCAAAAAATCCTGATAGCTCACAGATGACCGGTTTAAAACCAGGATTAGACGTTCGCAGTACAAAATGTAAACGGCAGATAGGGGGCGATTTGAGACAATCAATGTCCCGCTTAGTTATGACAATTTTTTATGGCTGCTAGACCAAACCCCGCGTTTTACAAGTATCTGATTACCTGCAACTTTCATCAATTCCTGCATTTGTGATGAACGGTACCAGCCGGTCCATGCGCCGATTGTCATTGACGTGTAGCACCCGTTTTCATAGCCCGTCATCAGGTCATAGCACGGGGTAACGAGAGCAATGACGGAGGTGCCCTGTGCCTGCCCCTCCCGCCTATTCTTTGTCGAGCCTGATGGAACGCTGACTGTAACGCGTCAGGGCTAGGCACCTGCATTCTTGGGATAGAAAAAGTCATTGGCAAGAGTTTGAAAATCGGACGATGGGCTACCGGTACAAATTCACTGTGCCATTTTTACAGAACAACAGGAAGACCATGATGAACAAAGAATTAGACGAGCAATTATGCCAAAGCTATCCCGGCCTTTACCGAGGCAGGCATAGTCCTACAGAACGCACGTTAATGAGCCGTGGTCTTGCCTGTGGAGACGGCCGGCACCCATTGATGAGGTGTTCTCGGAACTACTAACGACCCATAATCCAGAGATTTGCGCGGTTCAGGTTAAGGAGAAATGTAGAGCTCGCCCTGTGAATGCTCGCCTTTGAGCGGATAACTCCGCCCCTACCGGATTATGCATTGACGTATTGCGTGATCAATCGTTGTAACTGGTCTTTATCCAGTCTCTGATTATCAACCTTAAGATAAACCAAGGCTTCCTCATAATGCAGGGTAATTTCCTCCACACCGCTGATTTTAAACATTTCGGCAATAAATTCATTGGCGCCCTGTTCGCTGAGTTGTTCCAGCGATATAAGCAGGTTTGCCACATACCGGGGAGGCTTCATCCATAAGGACACCACCAACCAGCTGAATGCAGCAGCAGCGCAAAACAAAAACACCGCAGTAACTCCGAATGCGCCGTTAAACCAGCCGCCCACCAGCCCGCCCATAAAAAGCCCCATGAACTGCGAACTTGAATAAGCGCCCATGGCCGTGCCTTTCAAATCAGCCGGTGCCGTCTTCGATATTAAAGAAGGCAGTGTCGCTTCCAGCAGATTAAAGCCGCAAAAAAACAGCCACAAGAAACCTATAATTCCGACCAGGTTTTGATGCACTGCCGACAAGCCCAATTCAGCCATTATCAGGACCGCGATAGCACCGAGAAACACCTGCTTCATTTTGCGTTTCTTTTCAGCCAGAATCACGAACGGCACGGCGAACGCCATCGAAATAACGAAAACCGGCAAATAAACCTGCCATTCATGCCCGGCTATTAATCCCGCCTTCCGCATTAAGGAAGGCACCACCACAAAGATAGCCATTAAAATCAGGTGCAAGGTAAAAATGCCGTAATTCAGGCGCAACAGATCCGGATTTTTCAGTACCTGCATCGTTTCTTCGGGAACGAACTCCGCATCCCGATGCAACTTGGATTGCTGGGGATCGGGAACGATATAAATAATCGCTAAAATAGCCAGCAGAGTGAGCACCGCAGTTACCCCAAAAACACTCTGTACTCCGCCTAACCCGGAAATAACAGGCCCGGCGATGATGCCGACGCCAAACGATCCGCCGATGCTGATTCCGATGATAGCCATGGCTTTGGTGCGATGAACTTCCTGAGTCAAATCGGCCACCAAGGCCATGATAACGGCCGAAACCGCACCGGCGCCTTGAAAAGCCCTGCCTATCAAGACCCCGTAAATGGTCGTTGACAGTGCCGCAATCACGCTGCCGATAAAAAACATCACCAAGCCGATAATAATGATTTTTTTGCGGCCGAAGCGGTCGGATAGCAAACCGAAAGGAATTTGTAAAAGAACTTGAGGCAAGCCGTAAATGCTCATCGCCAGACCGATCAGCGCGGGCGTTGAGCCTTCAAGCTGTTCGGCAAATAAGGATAACACCGGCAAAATCATAAACAGTCCCAGCATCCGCAAAGCATAAATGCCTGCCAAAGACCATGTAGCGCGTTTTTCCGATGAAGTCATCGAACTCGTAATGTCCTGCTGTGTTGTTGCCAAAACCAACGTCTCCTTTTGAACCAGAATTATCAAGAAAAATAAAATCAGTTGAGCACAGGCTTTACAATCAGCTGCAAATGCCGGACTAACTCAGTGGTTTATCTCGTTATTTAATGGCGTCCATTATAACAAGCTTTATTTATCGAACTCGCTCATTTGTGCTTGAGCCGCCGTTTAACTAACCAGCGCCATGACCTGCGTTATGAAATGCAACCCGACGGATTTAAAATCAGCCAATGAAATTTGGCTGGCCCTGAGCATCCCGACAATGCCGACCATAATCCAGAACACATTCAGCAAGGTATAGGCGCTGTCTTTCTTGAGTATCGAGCACCAGGAAAGTATCACCGCATCTGTAGTGTTAAAAGCCCAGACGAACAAAAACGGACTTTCCGGCCCCATCCAACTGACCAGTGAAAAACTGAAAATGCGCATCAGCACGCCGAGCATTTCGATAAACCGAATATATTTAAAAACGAATGAATTTAATGTGTTGATGAGCATTATTTAAACCTAGCAGTGTGTATGCCGTTTGTGTTAATACGGCTTTGCTCGTATATTATACGGTTGTTTAAATTGCCGGATTTATTTAATGGATACGATCAGCATTCGTGGCGCCAGAACGCATAACCTGAAAAATATCGATCTTGACCTGCCCAGGGATCAACTCATCATCATCACCGGGCTTTCCGGTTCGGGTAAATCATCGCTCGCCTTCGACACCATTTATGCCGAAGGTCAACGGCGCTATGTAGAATCCCTTTCTACCTACGCCCGCCAGTTCCTGTCGATGATGGAAAAGCCCGACGTCGACCATATCGAAGGTCTGTCCCCGGCTATCTCCATCGAGCAAAAATCCACCTCGCACAACCCGCGTTCCACCGTCGGCACCATCACCGAAATCTACGATTATTTAAGACTGCTCTATGCCCGCGCCGGTACGCCGCGTTGTCCTGAACACCAGGTTTCGCTGGAAGCGCAAACCGTCAGCCAGATGGTCGACCATGTGCTCTCGCAAGCGCCCGACCAGCGCTGGATGCTGCTGGCTCCGGTGGTCAACGACCGCAAGGGCGAGCATATCCAACTGCTCGACGACCTGCGCGCGCAGGGCTTCATCCGCGCCCGGATCGACGGCACCGTGTACGACCTGGACGAACCGCCGGTGCTGGATTTAAAAAAGAAACATACCATTGAAGTCATCGTCGACCGTTTCAAGGTTCGCGACGACATCGCCTTGCGCTTATCCGAATCCTTCGAGACCGCTTTGCGCATCGCCGATGGTATCGCTATCGCCGCCTGTATTGATGACGCGACCGAACTGCTGTTTTCCGAGCGCTACGCCTGCCCTCATTGCGGCTACAGCCTGACCGAACTGGAACCGCGCATCTTCTCGTTCAACAATCCCAAAGGCGCATGCGGCAGTTGCGACGGACTGGGCGTGCGCCAGCATTTCGACCCCGAGCTGATTATCCACAACCCCGACATCAGTTTGGCCGGAGGCGCGATTCGCGGCTGGGACCGGCGCAACGCCTATTATTATCAAATCATCTGTTCGCTGGCCAAACACTATAACTTCGACCCGGAAGCGCCGTTTTCGGAACTGTCCAAAGAAATCCAGAACATCATTCTTTACGGCAGCGGCCATGAGGTTATTGAATTCAAGTTCATGGCCGGAACCGGCTCGGTCAAAAAGAAGCATCATAGCTTTGAAGGCATCATCGCCAATATGGATCGGCGTTACCATGAGACTGATTCGCAACTGGTGCGCGATGAATTGGCAAAGTATCTGTCCCAAAAACCCTGTAACGTTTGCGAGGGCGCAAGGCTTAACGTGTCGGCCAGAAACGTGTTTGTTGAAGATTTGCCGCTGCATCATCTGACCCGCTTCCCGATCCGCAAATCACTGGACTTCTTCAAGCACCTGAACCTGACCGGGAAGCGCGGCGAAGTTGCCGCAAAAATCGTCAAGGAAATTCAGGAACGGTTGGAATTCCTGGTCAATGTCGGCCTAGACTATTTAACGCTGGATCGCAGCGCGGACACCCTTTCCGGCGGCGAAGCGCAACGCATCCGCCTTGCCAGTCAAATCGGCGCAGGCTTGGTCGGCGTGATGTACGTGCTGGACGAGCCGTCGATAGGCCTGCACCAACGCGACAACCAGCGCCTGCTGAACACCTTGTTCCGCCTGCGCGACCTCGGTAATACCGTTATCGTGGTCGAGCATGACGAAGATGCGATCCGTTCGGCGCAGCATATTGTCGACATCGGCCCCGGCGCCGGAGTGCATGGCGGGCGCATCATTGCCCAAGGCACACTGCAAGATATTATCAACAATCCGGACTCGTTAACCGGGCAGTATTTATCGGGAAAAATCGGCATTACCGTGCCTGAAAAACTAACGCCTGTCGATCAAGACAAACAGATCGTCATCCGCAATGCGCACGGCAATAACCTGAAAAATGTCGATATTTCATTCCCTATCGGCCTGCTGACCTGCATCACCGGCGTCTCCGGTTCCGGCAAATCGACGCTGGTAAACGATACCTTGTACTGTCATGCGGCACGTCTAATCAATCGCGCCGGAGTCATTCCTGCGCCTTGCGACGCCATCGAAGGTTTGGAGCATTTCGACAAAGTCGTCGATATAGACCAAAGCCCGATCGGCCGCACGCCCAGATCGAATCCGGCCACCTACACTGGCCTGTTCACGCCGATACGCGAATTGTTTTCGGCGACGCCTGAAGCAAGATCGCGCGGTTATTCGCCCGGCCGGTTTAGCTTTAACGTCAAAGGCGGTCGCTGCGAAGCCTGCAGAGGCGACGGCGTGATTAAAGTCGAAATGCATTTCCTCCCGGATATTTTCGTCCATTGCGACAGTTGCGCCGGCAAACGTTATAACCGGGAGACGCTGGAGATCCGCTACAAAGGCAAAACCATCAACCAAGTGCTGGACATGACCGTAGAAGATGCGGCCGAGTTTTTCAGCCCCGTGCCGGTGCTGGCCCGTAAACTACAAACCCTGGTCGAAGTGGGCTTGAGCTATATCACTCTGGGACAGAACGCGACCACCCTGTCCGGCGGCGAAGCGCAGCGGGTGAAACTTGCCAAAGAACTGTCCAAACGCGATACCGGCAAAACCTTGTACATACTGGATGAACCGACCACCGGCCTGCACTTCCACGACATCAAACAATTGTTAACCGTGTTGCATACCCTGCGCGATCACGGCAATACCGTCATCGTCATCGAGCACAACCTGGATGTGATTAAAACCGCAGACTGGATTATCGACATGGGGCCGGAAGGCGGCGACGGCGGCGGTACGCTGGTTGCTGAGGGTACTCCTAAGCAGGTTTCTGAGAATGAGGCTTCGCATACGGGGGTGTATTTGAAGCGGTTTTTTGAGTAAAGAGGGTCCGTAAAACCGTCATTTAATCCGATCAATAGGATGGACTGAGGCATAAAGCCCATCGTTCGCGATTGATGGACGGCACGGTGTTTGGTATCAACCATATGAACAGTGTAATCTTAGAGAAAGACCCGAATGAATAAAGAAAATTTTCTTGCCGACTCATGTGTCAAAGCTTTTATTGCTTGGAGCATAAAGAAATTGCCGCACTTAAAAATTCATCTCCAAATTGGCCACTCTCGATTTGTTCCTGAAGGGATCAATATAAATGCCACAGGTCTCGATGACGTATTGCAAAACTACATGTGGAAATCTACTGGAATACGCACTGGCGACTGGGGAGAAACTGTATCCTATCTGAACAATCTTGCAAAAAACCTTCGTAATGCCGTTAACTCAGGAAATAATGAGACGGCACTAAGCGCGTGTAATGCAATTCTAGCTTGGGGAGGAGATCGCAATCGCAAGGTCGGTGCATACCCCTTTCTTCGCGATCAACCAAATCTCTGCGAGTATATTCTTGAAACCGGGAAAACTTTCAATCTGAAAACTGCTAACGAAGCGTCCCTAGCAGCGCCAAATGGTCCCGTGACTAGAATGAACGCCATGCTTACGAAAATACATGCGTTGTTTTCAACAGACGGACTTCCTATCTATGATTCACGCGTTGCAGCCGCAATTGCAACTTTGATTGAGTACTGGAGACATGAAAGCGGACAAGCGGACGATAATTTGCCTTCATCATTGACGTTTCCCGCAACTATGACAACCCGTACAGTCCTTAATCTGTTTCCGAGTGCCCACCATTCAGGAGTGATGACATATGGAGCCGCAGGCACTGTTATGACAGCTACACAATGGACTAGCGCCAAGGTGAGACTAGGCTGGCTCATGGAAGATATACTGAAACAGTCTCCCAGCTTATTTACTCAAGAAGCCAATCGCATGCATGCATTTGAAGCGGCATTATTTATGATTGGCTACGATGTAACGTGCCTTGATAACCAAAATATTGCGTTAATTAACCAAGCAGGAGCATCCGCACGAAACATAAAAAAACTCCAAAAAGCACTGAGCATTGCCACAATATCGATTTCAGCTCCATCGAATACACTTAACACCTTGAGCGGAAGGCCATGCAAAGAAATTAACTGCACAGGCAATCGTACAGATGGTTTTAGCATCCAGTGGGGCAATACGAAATTTTTCTTGGAACCGTCAGTTTTGGAGGAATTAGTGAGCGAGTTTGAAGGTCGTGAGAATGTCCCTCTAGGTGCGGAGCAATCTGGAAAAGGACCATTTGACTCCTTAGGTATCTGGCTCAAAGACACGCACAAGATCAATCCACGGTTTGCGTCCGCGATTGCCCCGATACTTGTGCATGCCAAAATAATTAACTCTTACAAAGGAACGAGTCCCATTCTCCTCGATTTCGCTAAACAAGACATTGAAATCGAGTAGGTCCATTTTTTAAAATTACTCCAGTCCTGTAGATTGGGATGAACGCTGTAAGGTGGATTCGCCGTTAGGCAATCCACCACAACTTGGACAAACTGTCCATCAGCGTTGTGCGTGTGTTGGCAGTTTGCTACCGCGAAACAGCCCTACGGCACTCATAGTTTGGGCGTTAATGATGTGTATTTTAAACTCAACTTGAGAGGCAAAATCGCAAAATGCTTTATCGATTATGTTTTGTTCAGCGAGCTGTTGCTGGCTAAGGTTAGGGTTAATCGCGGCCGACTTTATCAGGATCAGCTCGGTTGCCGAAAGAGTCTTAGCCAGCCATGCCGCCAAGCTGTCTGAGGTTATATCCCAGCTTGCCTCAATGCCTGCGTTATCAAGTTCGATAATATCCGGCGACCAAATGACGGTTTTTTTCCGGTTTAATTGATCATGAATCGCCGCGACGGTATCGGCAATAGTGAAATCCGGTTTAAGCCCTTTAAACATCAAAGCCATTTGCTGCATGGCTAAGAGAGCCATGTGATGCGCGGTGGTATCGTCAAATTGCCACTGTTGTTGCGCTAATCTAACCTGATCGGCAAACGCGCCGCCGCCGGGAACGATAACGACCGCCCTGCCCTGATAGTTTTTTTCCACCGCATTCAGGCAGTTAACAAGGGTATCCGAGCGAGACAGACTGCCGCCCAGTTTGATAATAATTATGCCGTCCATGGCGGTTAGGTTGCTCATTACCTTGCCGTAAATTGCCGCAATAAATCGAGCATGGCCGCCGCCTTATCAAAACTTTCCTGGTATTCTTCTTCAGCTACGGAATCATTGACGATACCGCCACCCGCCCAGAAACGAATGGTGTTTTCGGAATGCACCAGCGTTCTGATTGCAATATTGGTATCCATATTGCCGTTGAAACCAATGTAGCCGATAGCGCCGCAATAAACGCCGCGCCGGTTGGGTTCGAGTTCCTCTATGATTTCCATGGACCTGATCTTCGGCGCGCCAGTAATCGATCCGCCCGGAAAGCAGCTTTTTAACAAATCCAGCGCATGCTGGTTATCCGCCAGTATGCCGGTTACGGTACTGACCAGATGATGCACGGTGGCGTAGCTTTCCACATCGAATAGCACCGGCACTTTGACTGAACCGTTCTTGCAGGTTTTACTGATGTCGTTGCGGAGCAAATCGACGATCATCAGGTTTTCCGCCCGGTCTTTGTTGCTGGCTTCCAGGTTTTTTATTTGCTGCTGGTCTTCCGCGTAATCGGGCTTTCTCGGCCGCGTCCCTTTAATGGGTTTGGTCTCGACAATGCCGTCGGTGAGCTTTAAAAAACGCTCCGGGGATGAACTCAAAACCTGCACTTCGGGCAGATTAAGATAGCAACTGAACGGGGCGGCATTCAATTTGCGCAAAGTTTGATAGGCTGTCCACGGATCGCCCTCGCAATCGGCTACAAACCGCTGCGCCAGATTCACCTGATAACAATCGCCTTCCTTGAGGTAATGCTTGATCCGGTTAAAGGCATGAACGTAGGAATCCTTATCCATATTGGACTTAATCTCGCTGACGACCTTAAACGCAGGACAATCCGGCCTTACCGGTGATTGGCTGAACTGACTGATCAAATCCTGCCATTTTTGCTGATCGCAATTTCCTACCAAATAGCTTTTTTGCCGATGATGATCGACGATGACCGCCCACTCGTAAATTCCTACCGCCATCTCGGCAATATGTTCGGCATCTTCGGCCATCGTCGGCAGCGCTTCCAGTCGACGGGCTAAATCATAGGCAAAATAGCCGATGGCTCCACCGTTGAACGGTAAATCATCAAAACCGGCTTCCGGCTTAAAGGATGGGGACAAACGGAGCTGTTGTTTAACCAAATCAAACGGATTTTCAGTTGATTTGAGTGTCGCGCCGTTACGGGTAATTTCGGTAATCTCGCCATGCGTGACCAAGGTACACACCGGCTCAGCCGCAATAATATCGTATCGCCCCTGATTGCTGTGGGGAAAACCGCTATCCAGAAAAACGGCCCAAGCTTGATCTACGCAGGCGGAAAACAGTTCTGCACTGTCGGGAAAATAAGGCAGGGGAGCGATAAGTTGATTTGGTGACGGCATTTATATGGGGGACTTGTGATGCGTTTTGCATTAACAATGCGAAATACATCGGGGTTATTCACAGAGTAGAATGGGCAAAAAACCTGCCCACTCTATTAATTATTTATGACTATTTGCCCATAAACTGCCCAAATGCACGACTGCCTTCACCGGTTTGAATGGTGTCGATCACTTTCAGGGTTCTGGCATCGATCACCGAAACATTGCCGTCAAACCAGTTAGCCACGTAGACATGCCGGTCATCAGGATGGGTGCTGATACCTTCGGGTTTGGTACCTACAGTAATCAGGGCGATTTCCTTTAGCGTCTCCGTATCGACAACTGAAACCGAACCGTCGTCCTGATTAGTCACCAACAGGCGGCTGTCGTTAAGCGCCAGCGCTGTTGCGTATGGCAACATATTGACCTTTACCGTAGCGATAGGCTTCATCCGTGCCGTTTCCACAACCGTTACATCATCGCTTTTTACATTGGCGACATAAATGCGTTCGCCTCTTGAATCAATGGTAAGTCCAAACGGGTGCGTGCCAACCTGAGCAGTTTTCTTAACGGTCAGTGTCTTCAAATCGATCTGGGAAACTGAATTACTGATCCGGTTGGCGACATATAACCAGCGATTATCGGGACTGACAACCAGGCCGGACGGCGATTCGCCGACACTAATCGTTTTAATGATCTGTAGGCTGTCCGCATCGATAACGGAAACATTGTTTTTATACCAGTCTGCCACATAAATCCGCTTGCCGTCCGGGCTCACGGCAATGCCCAGCGTGCCGTCATTGACAGCAACATTGGCGATGACTTCGCGTTTTTTTGTATCGACAACCGCAAAGCCTTTAGCCTCCGGCGTACTGACATAAACTTTATTGCCGTCAGGCGCGACCGCAACCCCGGCCGGTTTGCCGGGAACAGCAATGGTATCGACTACGCTGCCCGTTGCCGTATCGATAACAGACACGCTATCGGCCAATTGATTGCTGATGTAGGCAAAGCTTGCCGCTCCCAGCTCACGCCCCTTGCTTACGTCCCTGTAAGCAAAAGGCTGGGCCGCAAGCAGTGTAGATAAAAAGGCTG
>Ga0160178_103010_pt1 | contig 66583 bp, 64 predicted proteins | sample met4sta_2_FD_108560 | JGI IMG/M metagenome (GOLD analysis project Ga0160178, IMG submission 108560) | Synthetic bacterial communities of pure cultures from sediment of Lake Washington, USA, under low oxygen conditions - MT... | ecosystem: Engineered > Modeled > Simulated communities (microbial......
CGTTGGCTTCTATAACAGTCAGCGCCTGCATTCCACACTGGGCTATCTGTCGCCCAATGGTTTTGAACGGAAAATGGCAGATGAACAACCTATTTTGGTGTCCGAAAAAACTTGACCACTACACAGTGTTGTATCACAACCGTTTTTGCACATTAGAGAAATACGATCGTAGTATCGATATGCCTGCTGACTTGTCTATGACCCCTCTATCACTGTGGAACTGGGGATTGCAGCACCGAACTGGTCGGCTACGGGTGGTGTCGGAAGATGCCTTGAGAGTGAGCTTATTTCCCCGTATGAAAGGGACGCTTTCTGAGTTGGGCCTTTGTATTTTTGGCGTCTATTACACATCACAAGAAATGGTTAAGCAAGGATGGTTGCACCGCGGAAAAGAAGTTTCAAGGCCGGAGTCTTTTGAGGTGGCTTATGATCCTGCGGTTGCTGATGTCATCTATCTTTTTCCTCGTAAGAACAGTGCCGAGTATTGGCTGTGTGGTTTAACCGAAAGATCCCGGGAGTTCAGGGGATGTTCTTTCTGGGATGTCTGGCAGACAACAGCCAAACAAAAAGCGGCTATAGCAGAAAGCCGATTAGTTTCTGATCAAAGACGGCGAGAACTCGAAGACTTCATTGAGTCGAAGATTAAGTTCGCAAAGTCACAATCTGCAGAAACCGACGGATTATCGAATGCTGAACGTACTTCTGCAATACGAAGTAATCGTCAGGAAGCCAAGAAGCAAGAGAGACAGCGAGCTACCAACATTTCAAAACCCGATGCCAAGAAGGAATCTGCCGAAGTGATCCCATTGATCAAACAGCCGGATGATTACAGCTACCCCAGTTTCATCGATGAACTTTTCGAGGATGACTAAATGAGCTTGCCGGCAAACATAGCCCTAGCTATTTATCGAGATCCTGGCGTGGCTCAATATCGGGGAAATCCCTTGATTGAAGCGTTGCCGCCAATTATGACCACCAAACAGATTAAACATGGATTGAGTGGCACCATTAAATTTGAACCGCGTGATATTTTTGTCGATGGAACTCATAGAGTCCACATCATTTCTCAATTGCTGGACGACTTTTTCCAGCCCATAGGAAGACATCTGCAATTAGAGTCCAAGTTGTCCATCATGATCCGGCAAGGCTATGTGGGCCGTAATCTTGGTGATGGATCCCTGAACACCCATCTGCAAAATGGCTATGAACGGGTGATGTCGGGAGAGCTGGATGTGTTCCGGTTCGAGCATGTAAAGTCAACGGCCCGCAGTCTCTCATTGATCGGCTGTTCGGGTTCTGGAAAAAGCATCACACTTAATCGAATCCTGGCCACCTACCCACAAGTTATATATCACGAGAAATATAACTTCACCCAGATCACTTACCTGAAGTTGGACTGTCCGCATGACGGTTCGCTCAAGAGTTTGTGTAACCATTTCTTCAGGGCCATTGATGCGGTTTTACAGACCGATTATCAGCGGAAATATGCATTAAAACGCCATAGTGTAGAGACCTTGATAGCTCTTATGAGCCAGATTGCGAATGTTCATGCCATTGGTGTTCTGGTCATCGACGAAATTCAGCATCTGAGCATGAGCCGATCTGGTGGGGTGGAAAAGATGTTGAACTTTTTTGTGACCTTGGTGAATGTGATCGGTTTGCCGGTGGTTATGGTTGGTACGCCAAAGGCTAGACCTATCTTTGAGATGGATTTGAGATCCGCTCGACGTGGTGCTGGTTTTGGAGCCCTATTGTGGGAACCCATGCAAGCTCCCAAGTCAACGACGAATCCTGCTAACAACCCAGTCAAAATGGCCGAATGGATAGCGTTTACCGATAAACTTTGGCAATACCAGTGGCTGCAGAAACGCGATGAGGTATTATCAGAGACTGTTCGGCAATGTTGGTATGACCTATCACAAGGGGTGCTCGACATTGTCGTAAAGTTGTTCGTATTGGCTCAATTACGAGCGATTTCTACCCGTATAGAACGGATAACACCACAGTTGCTGAAGCAGGTTTATGATGATGAGCTAAGGCCCGTGCATCCGATGTTAGCTGCGCTGAGGTCTGGTGAACCTGAGTTGATTGCCAAATATTCGGATTTGATTGTTCCCGATATCGACAAAAGAATACTGGAGCTAAGTGCCAAAATTGAAGCAGTACAGTCGGTTTCTAATTCAGAGATGGGGCGGTATGGAAACAATGAGCAAGCCATTCGGCTACATAACCTGTTGGTTGGAATGGATTGTAGCTCAGACCTGATTGGTCCATTAATCGAGCGGGCTTTCAGCTCTCACCCAAATTTATCAGTCAGGGAACTAATACCGATTGTTCTCGAATGGTATAGCACAGGCAAGCAAGCGCCTAGTGTGTTAAAAAATAAAATAATAAAGATCAAGGCAAAGGATTGGCATACTCTTGACTCGGAAGATTTACGATTCAAATTCTCTCAATGCAATAAGACTCAACCTGTATATCATGAGCTTAAGTATTCTGAACTGGTTTTTGATGTCATGTCTTGGCTGAAGAAAGTGGGTTAACTATGCTTAATTTCCCGGTTCCTTATGCTGATGAGCTGATTTACAGCTTGGTTGCCAGAGCTGGAGCCCACATGGGATTCACCAGTCCAAAGCAGGTGCTGGAAGAGGTTTTCGGAAATCGGCATGTTATTGCGACTGTTGACCTGCCTAATCATCTTGAGAATCTTCTGCGCTTATTTCCTAAAGGATTGGGCTTCAGTGTTGAGAAACTGGCCTATGAACACACCTTGTTTCCACTCTACGCACCGTTCACAACAGAATTGCGTCGAAAACAATGCCTTGAGAGAATGGCTTCAAATTCTCAAGGGACAATTCACTTGGTTTTGGGCGTAGCGGCATCGAGGGTCAAACAGTCAAGATACCTGCGCTATTGTCCACTTTGTTTGCAACGGCAGCTGAGAGAGAAAGGCGAATACTACTGGTTACGCCAGTGGCAAATAGCAGGTGCAGATTGTTGTTTGGAGCACGGTCAGCTGATTGAAGCGAACATAGAGCGACACGCCTACCATCGCCATCAGTTTTTCCTGGCCTCTCCGTCTGTCTGTCCAATGCTACCGCAGAAGCCAGGAAATCCATCGGCCATCAAGATAGCGCGGCAGGTTTATCGTTTGTTGCAACTGTGTCCCAACGGCGCGGCAAGCTTTGCTCAATGGACCGCCTATTATCGTCAGCTTGCCGGGATGGGAGACTGTCTTGCTGGACATAATGTCCGGCATGAAGCAGTCAGGGAACGAGTTTTTGGGCGCTGGCCTACGTTTTGGCTGGAGTCACATGGCTTGGCGATTTTCGACACAGAAAATAACTGGTTACATTCGATATTTCGCAAGCATAGAAAATCGTTCAGTTGTCTTGAACACATAGTGGTGTTGGATGCATTTTTGCCGGATACCTGGCGGATAGACGAGGTGCTGGCCGAGGTTTCATCTATTCGAGCTAGCCTTAATATGCCGGTTACAAAGCCGCTGATTTCCAATGAGAGCGTGACTGAGCAGCAAGCCAATATCAGAGCTCAATGGCAGGCATTGATCAGGCGAAAAAGCGTCAAGCAAGCCCGATCTGAAAATGGGGCGCTGTATGCCAAGCTGTATCGTCATGACAGAGAGTGGCTATTGTCCACCAATCAGCTGTTCTATTTGACGGCGATCAGAAAAAACCGGCGAGTTGACTGGCGACAGCGAGATATGACCACATGCCGGCAATTGATCAAGATACGGAATGCTCAAAAGTCTTTGCTTGATTCGCCTAGGTGGTCGAGGAACTGGTACCTATCGAAACTCGGAAAGAGCGCCATCGTTGAGAAAAATATCCACAAGATGCCGTTAACGAGTTTATTTTTCAAGCGGTTTTGTGAAGATATTTCAGATTATCAGATTCGCCGCATAACTAAGGCATTAAGTTGTTTAGATACAGAGGATATACATAGATGGCGTTTGTTAAGGAATGCAGGATTGAGTGACGAGCGGTTGACCGATGATGCTAGAGTCCTATTGCATAAAATGGTGGGGGATTAATGCGCGAAATTAGGTTTGATGGATTGTCTGATGACACAAAAATTCTAGCAATTGGTTCGTTATTCAGGAAAACTAACGGGTCTCAATGGGGCATCAATCTGGGGTTATCTCCTGCACAGGATAAAAAATCTTTGACGCTGTCTAATGCCCCAGTCCTTGTGCGAAAACGAGTGCTAAATCCCTCAGCTGAGCCTAAACAAGCTGGATATAAGCTTTCTTTAGCTATCACGAGCACCCACGCTTGGGAGCGAAAGACACTGACTGAGTATCCGATCCAATCTGCAATTGATGAGTTAGATAAAAACCAGCGATGCTTTCACTTTCTTTCAGGCAAGGGAGTGCAGATTTTTTTGCCCCAGTTTGAACTCGCTCGGGTTCTATTTTTTCACGATGGTTATTTATCTCGGACAGCGCTGGATACGGATTGCCTGAAGGCCGAGTTTGATATCCAGCATATTAATCCGGAAGAAGTTCGGATCAATGTACTTCCGTCATCCAGCTACCCATTGAAATTGCTGGATGACTATGGGGCTCGGCGATTATTGAGCTGGCTCCTGATTGATCAGGATGTCAGAAAGTCCTTTGAGACCATTGGCCGCTACCAGAAGCTGAATGGGTATGAGAGAAACGGTTACCGCTTCTGGGATTTCCAGTTTGATCCGCCGGAACTACTTGGCACTCGACTTGATGTCAGAGGCCACTTTGATCAAGTCGCCAACTGTATGTTCGTCTACGAAATTACCGGCATACGTGATGTCAAAGTGAATGTTCCAGATGTTGTTGAAATCTATCATCCTAAATTCAAAGAATACGTCCGTGGACATGGATCAGGTAGCGCAAGCGCGATATTCGATAGGCCTATTGATGAGCACACTGTTCATAATGAGGCGGAGGCCAGTTCAGATAGTCAGCATGCTCTTTTATATGCACCTTCTGTCGCTTTTGAGTTTTCCAAACCGTTCGAGACTCGTAAAGTCGCCGACAAGAAGCAGCAAGGCGTTTCAGGCAGAATAGACGAAGAAACTGGTGGGGTTGCATCCGGGAATGTCAGTGTGAATGAGCCAACTAGCAGCGGCACAACGCCCAGTGCGGAGTGGGAGTCTGTTACAGACGAAACGGATGATGTTCATCTTTATGCCAACAAGTTTGATTGTTTTCACCGGATGTTGGATGAACTGAGTGCTACGCATGGATGTGAGGTCAAATCAAAGATACTACGAAAACTGCCCCCGCTATTTCGTTGCAAGAAGCATTTGCTGACCGATGGTAATCCGAGATGTATTGCTGTTGTGGAGGTTGTATTCGGCGACACACATTTCCATATTCTGGAAGTTGATACTTCGGATGCTATGAATTTGCTATCGACACAGTTGTTGCAGCTCAAGTCACAAGAAAAGTGGGATTATCAACTGGAAAGATTGGAGATGGCACTGCTGAAAAGCTCATTGCGTTGGCCAAGCAGTTTGTTGGTGGAATTGTGCGGTGAGAATGGTGTGGTCGGTGTTCCACATCCTAAAACCAAATCAACAGATAAAGGCCGGTTGGTGTCAGCTTCCGTGGCTCATTGGGCTACGAGGTTCCATAGCTGGATGACTTCGACGTAGGTGCAAACTTGAATGCTTTTTACTGGAAAATTTCCAAAGCCGTTTTGTAGGCATGGGAGATATTAAGTCTCAATTTATCGATACGCTTGACCGTTTCAAAAAGTCATGGACATCGTTATAAATATAGATAAACTCTTTAAAATATGCCGTTATTACTGGGCTTCTTTGGGCTTTCTATGTTTTGAGCTTGTGAAAATGAGCAGAAAAATCCAGAGCGAAACTTTAACAAAGATTTGTGTTTTTATTTTCAATGATCGAATGCGGGATTAAGTAAATTTTAAAATGAAACTATCATTACAAGAACAATTATTAAAATCTGGACTAGTTAGCGCAGCTAAAGCTAAAAGCGTTAAATCCGATAAACGCAAACAAACCCAGCAGCAGCGCAAGAATAAAGTCGAAGTGGTCGATGAGGCCAAAGAGTTGGCTCAAAAAGCACAAGCAGAGAAAATCGAAAGGGACAGGGAGCTTAATCAAATACGCCAACAGCAGGACGAGCAAAAACAGTTGGTCGCTCAAGTAAAACAGATTATTGAGTTAAACCGGCTGCCCAGAGATCCTGAGGGACTGGCTTATAATTTTACCGACGATAATAAGGTCAAACGACTGTATGTCTCTGAGGCGATGCGCGATCAGATTGTAGAGGGACGGTTGGCTATTGTAAAACTTGGGCAACAATATGAAGTGGTGTCAGCCGAGGCGGCAAGAAAAATACAATCGCGGGATGAGGCCAGCGTGATTGTTTTTAATGAGAAAAATAAAGTTGCGGATGTCGTAGATGATGCTTATGCGCAATACCAGGTTCCTGATGATTTAATCTGGTAGAGGGCGAAGAAAGAGGTCGATTGGATAGTAGCTACTGGTAAGCCATTTATTTTTTTGGTTTTTACTAACAGATATAACAATCGGGTAGTGGGTTAAATCTGTAATTAGGCATGAATATCCAAGCCTAATTCGACCTTGTTAATCAGTAATCCGATGACAGTATCATGCATTTTCTTCACAAGCGAGCTCTACTCTCACTGTCAAATTTCCTGCCGCATTTAAAACTTGAAAGTTAGGATTCACTTGGATAAGGCTGCTCGACTTTTTTTAATGTGCTAATTACTGTGTTTTTGTTGATCTTGAGAACCCGTGCGGTATCACGGATACCACTACCATTGATGGACATCCGGGCGGTGCTGGCAGGACAAAAAAGGCAATACGGGGGATGTATTGTGCTTGCCCGGGCGGTTTGCGAATTATGCGCTGTGGCCGCTTGAGTGGACTAGCTTCTAAGTAGGAAACAGTTGAGCTGAGGCGACACTCACACGGACGTGTGTGTTGCCCGGCTAGGGGCTGCTCATGCTCAGTCGTTATGGACTATTATGCTGAATCCTGATATGCAGCATAGTTCAGACCAACATCAAGGATTCTGATGGGAATGCACTAAGTCGGTGAATGTTGCTACATCCATCAACCAAGTTTGCTGGGCAGGTGTATATGTCTGATGCAGGTTACGCGGCAAAACGAGCTGTAGGCGCTTCGCTGCCATTTCATCAGTCTGATTCGTAGAAATTGCTGTTTCCAATGTCAACAAGTGTTTGTTGTCGACTCGGTCAGCCTCAGCGAGCACTTGCCGCCACTGGTCTTTGCAGGTAGATTTCACGCCAAGCATGGTTAGCTTCAATGAATCATAAACCGGATTATGATATTCCTCCACTCCTGGAAACAGAAAATCTGGTTTTGACTTGTTTTCTGTAATGGGGGTACGTGCGAAACGTAAACCGTTCTCCATGAACAATAATTCAAGATGGTTTTCCAATGCAAGGCCGATACGGCTCTTACGTCGGTTCTGTATCGATAAAGAAAACGACAGGAAACTGTCCACGTCGGCGCCTGTACTCGCCTCGACCGCAAATCCTTGGGAGAGACGATCAGCGATGAGGTAGCGCTCAAGCGTGCGGAACAGAATTTCCTCGCGTTCCATCCATGCCATTAGCGCTATATCTGGGTTTTTTCGTGGCTCAAGGTCTTTGAGGGTCGAACGCGCATAAGCTGAAAAATCACGAGTGGTCGGAAAGCAACCAGCAAAACGAGTCAGCATGTCATCGAGAAAGGTTTCTTCCGATGTTTCAACCGCAACACCGATATTTTCCAGAATAAACCTTGATGCGAATTCGATACGATCCTGTTCTGTTTCAAGCTCGGATTTGACTGAAAAACCGGGATGGGCCAAATCGCCAAAACCAAATAGCCATTCAATCTGTCGCGCAATGCTTGATCCATTTTCGGCGATAATGATCAGTAGGCTGGCGTCGCGCCTTTTAGCAATAACAAGCAAATCACCTTTACTGGCATTTAACGAAACATTTGTGGTTGGAAAATAGAGATGGTATTCCGGTGCGCGAGGCTTGCCCTTACGACAATTGTAGAGCGTGAGAAAAGCGTCCTCGACGATAGGATCAGGATCGTCATCAGTGAGATAGAGAAAGCGCGCAGGCATTCTCGTCTTTTCTTCAGGGCTACCAAGAAATGCCCGAATTTCCTTGGTGGCATGGTACTCGTGCTGGTTTGAGCGTGTTTCATCGGCCTCAACCGCACTTAATCGCTTTGCGGCAACGCCCTCAAAATACTCGGACAAATACCCAAGCTTCATCCATCGATCTCAAGCAATGGGGTATTATTTCGAAGCCAGTCTGACAGTTTCTGCGCAACCCCCTCAAGGTTTTTACCAGTACCACGCAGAGCACACTCCCAAACGATACCAACTCGCCATCCGTTGACAATCAAAGCTTCCCTTGCTTTATGATCGTCTGTGCGGTTTCGTCGGATCTTCTCCCTCCAAAAGTCTGGGCGAGTGCGAGGCCATTTGAACAGAGAGCACTCATGACCATGCCAGAAACATCCATGCACAAATATCACCGCATGGTAACGCGTTAACACAATATCCGGTTTGCCCGGCAAATTGTGAACATGAATACGAAACCGGAACCCATTCCGGTGCAACAGACTACGGATTAGAATTTCAGGCTTAGTATTTTTTGCCCGAATGCCAGACATCATACGGCTCCGTGTTGAGGCATCTACTATGTCGGTCACTGGATCATGCAAAGAGTAGTTGCTGAGCAATACCTGTGCGTTCCTGTTCGATCAACGCCTGAACGCGCGGAACCATAATGCGAGCAACTTCTTTCATCACCGGCATAATTACACTGTTGCCGAACTGGCGGTAAGCCTGTGTATCACTTACAGGTATCTTGAATGTATCCGGGAAACCCATTAATCGAGCACATTCACGAGGTGTCAGGCGACGCGGGCGCTTGTTTTTGCCTTGCCATACCAATATTTCCGAACCGTCCTTGTAATACCTTGCCGATAGAGTGCGCGTCACGCTATCTGGATACGCCATCCCGAAGCCGAAGCCATTGCCGGCGGCCCGATGCTTTTCTGCGTAAGCTTGCAGGTAAGTCCACAAATTTGGCGTCAACGTATATTTGGATAGCGCTGCTTGCTTGCTGTGATCGAAAAAACGGTCGCCATCCCATGGCAATACAGGTTCACTACCATCCGTCTTGTGTAATATCGAAGAGAGACGCGGATTTTCTTCCGGCAGTTGCAAATCGTCCCATGAAAAATCAGTTTTCTCGCGGAAACCGACGATGATTATCCGCTCACGATGTTGGGGGGTAAAGTACCGCCCATCGATGACCTTATAGTGAACATCATATTTTAATTCATCCCGTAAGGTTTGCAGTATCACATCAAATGTATTGCCTTTGTCATGTGAAAGCAGATTCTTTACGTTTTCCAGCAAGAATGCCTTTGGCTGTTTCGTTGCGATAATACGGGCAACATCGAAAAACAGCGTTCCTTGGGTAGTACATTCGAATCCATGTGGGCGCCCAAGGGAATTCTTTTTACTCACACCTGCGAGACTGAACGGCTGACACGGAAACCCCCCGAGCAGTACGTCATGGTCAGGAATTGCTTCAGCGGGGTATGGTACTATGTCACCGACAAAAGGATGGTGATCGCCGTAGTTCTCAATATAGGTTTTCTTCGAGAAGTCATTCCATTCACTGGTGAATACACATTTGCCTCCGTGGGCCTCAAAGCCCATACGGATGCCGCCTATACCAGCGAAAAGGTCAATAAAGCGAAAGCGATAGTCGCCGCTTACGATTCCAAGTGATGGGGATTGCATCAAATCACGCAAGGCCGGTTCCAGCATGGTTGGGCAAGGGGTTTCTCCCTTTTCCCAGCGCCGTATAGTCTTGGAATCTTTGCCTATATATTCGGCAATTTCGCGCTGGGTAAATCGGTTGCGAGCTTGCTTCAGGAGTTCAAGCGGGGGAGTTTGAGTCATAATATTATCGCGGGGTATTTTTGCGGACATTATGACCCATTACCCCCCCTAGGAAAAGAAATTTTTGTATGGCGAGCACAGTGGAACATTTATGCAAAGCACTGCATAATTATTTTACGGTATGTTAAAAAAAGTATTGGCGGTATCAATGATGAAGATTTAGTTCATCGAATAGTCGAATTATCTTATTTTGCTTTTTCAAAATCCTGCGATGTACGATAATTAAGGACAGATGTATAAATATTGCACTTTTTCAGAGTATTCCCTTTCAAATATTCTTAATAACGAGATATATATGAATCATTATGATTCATATAATGATCCATTTGAGTGTTGGTGTGAAGTATTGGAGGGATTCCCTAAAAAAGATTCCAATTCATCTAGGTTTAGAAGCGTAATTTATGCATGGGGTTTCGATGACGTAAATGACCAAGCCGTTTTTGAAAATTATGATGAATATATCTCTAGCCTAGAAGATGCAGAACCAAGTGTTGGCGCCATAATAGATAATGCAAGAATAAGCTGCTTTAGCAAAACAGGTGACAATCTTTTAATGTGGTCACATTATGGAGATGGCTTGCGTGGGTTTTGTATAGAGTTTGATAGAAATTTAATTTTGGCCAATAACTCAAACACTGCGAGAATATACGATGTTCTGTACAGAAACTCCCCTTCGCTAATAGATACCGCTGTAATCGCTGTTTTGAATGATCAAGTTGAATATCATGAGGATGCCATTTACGCTGCTGAACAGGAAATTAAGCATTTTGGCGTTGACAGAAAGGAAGAAGCCGAAATGTATAAGGTTTATCTAAACGGGGTGTACATAAAAAATAATGAAATTTATCAAAAGATGTTAGCAACCAAACCAAATGAATGGAGCTATGAAGAAGAAATTAGAATTATTTATCAAACGACGAAGCCAGAACAGTCAGGCGAATTTTTTAATTATCCTTCAGAAGCTATTAAAAGCGTGATTTTCGGAGAAAGGATGCCCGATAGACAGGTTCAAGTTCTTAGAAAGTTACTTGAACGACATCCCAGCCCTATTATTCTGAAGAAAGCCTCAAGAGCTAAAGGAAAATTTAACGTTATTGTCAGCAACGGCGTATAACGAAACATTCACCTGTAAAGCTGAATCGATGACTGATAACCACGTAAGCAACTCTATTGATCATTGCCCCCCAATCTGGAAAGTGCAGGATGATCATCTGGTATTTATCCAAGAAGATGGCATCCAGATAACGCCATCAGCTGGTGAAATATGGGACTCCATCTATGGTAAAGGATGTGGGTTTTCACGCAACCCAGACGTAGATTTGTCGGAATATCAATTTTCAAGATTCCCTGCGGAGCCGGGATTATTGCTAACCGGCCAATCACCAGAAAGCATCCAGCTCGATCTGATTGGCAGGATGGGACGTGAATACACAATTATAAGCAACATTAATACTGACCAGTTGTTCATTGGAAAAACTTGGTTTCCTTTAGCTTTATCTGGTTTCGAAGACATTTTAACCCTGTTAAGTGAACAAAATATTTCACTTGGCCAATCAATCACGGTTGGTCAGCTTATCTGGCTCAAAACTCATGTAAACCGTAGTATTGAGCTAATTGATAACCTTAATAGTTTCATTCCCGCCGAAATCAAGGCGCCACTTAGTCTCAATGCTAATCAATGGGGGCTTAATGCCGAACTCTATGACTACCAGAGAGATGGTGTTCACTTTCTTAACCTGATTGCCAATCAAGGTATTGGCTGTATCCTTGGTGATGAAATGGGACTTGGGAAAACTATCCAAGTTATTGCGCTGATGTTAGCGGAGTATTCAGCAGGGCGATTACCATCGCTGGTTGTTGCCCCAGCAACATTGCTTGAAAACTGGCGACGGGAACTCGCCCAGTTTGCTCCATCGCTTTCGGTAATTGTACATGCAGGTCCTAATCGTGCCGGGATTATCTCCAGACTAGCAGGATTTGATGTTGTGGTCACGTCCTATGATATTGCTGTCAGGGATGAGCCGATGCTCTCATCAGTTCGGTGGAACCTGCTGACTATTGATGAAGCTCAGAACATCAAGAATCCCGATGCCCAGAGAACCATGGCCGTCAAGAAATTACCTAGAAGGGTATCCTTGGCAGTGACAGGTACTCCAGTTGAAAATAAGCTAACAGACCTTTGGTCCCTATCTGACTTTTCCCTTCCGGGGTTATTAGGGGAGCGTGGCGATTTTGAAAGTCTTTTCGAAAACACCGACTCAGATGCATCACAGCTAGCTCCATTGATTGCACCGATACTGCTTCGGCGCCGGGTCAAGGAGGTAGCAAAAGACCTTCCTGAAAGAATAGACATACCACAACCAATCGTAATGTCGAAGTTTATGGCGGAACTGTATGAGCAGGTGAGGCTCGCAACCATAGAGGAATATGGCAAGTCAGCGGCGCTTGTTGCTTTGCAACGACTAAGGATGTTTTGCTCTCATCCTAGACTGGCTGGCCACGACTTGCCTGACCCCACAGGCCACATGCCGAAATATCAGCGCCTCATCGAGCTGCTTGAGGAGATTTTTTCCCGGAATGAGAAATGCCTGATTTTCACAAGCTATAATGGGATGACTGATATTTTTCTTCAAGACTTACCAAAACGTTTCAAGGAACAGTATTTCAATTTCATCGATGGAAGAGTTCCTGTTTCAAATCGTCAGGTGATCGTTGATGAATTTAGCGTTTCGTCGTATGGTGGCGCACTCATTTTGAATCCTAGGGCCGCGGGCGTTGGTTTGAATATTACATCAGCAAATCATGTAATTCATTACAATCCTGAATGGAATCCTGCGTTGGAAGATCAAGCTTCCGCAAGAGCATATCGTAGAAAACAACAAAGACCTGTTACTATCCATCAGCTTTATTTTGTGGATAGTATTGAGGAAGTTATTGTTGAGCGTCTCAGTCTCAAACGCAGTTTGGCAGAACATGCTGCAACCGGCCACCAAGGTGAAGCAACTACGGCCGATGTAATGCGAGCGCTTACTGCGTCCCCCTTATCAGGTATTGTAGGACTTGAATGATATATATTACGCAAATAATAAAGGTACTTAGTGCGAACGATATTGGAGAAACCGGTGCTCACCAAGCCGGAATCCTTGTTCCAAAGGAAGGAGAGATTCTGTCATTCTTTCCTCATCTTAATCCAAAAGAGAAAAACCCTCGTATTATACTGGTTTTTCGTGAGGCGGATGGCATAACCCGTTGGGATTTTAATTTTATCTACTACAACAATCGGTTTTTCGGTGGCACTCGAAATGAATACCGATTAACCTGTATGACCAAATATCTAAGGGCTCGGAATGCGTGTGTCGGTGACATCATTACCTTGTCAAAAGATACAGAAGGACGGCTTTCCATTGAGCTAAATCGAACTGGTTTGCCTGCAATTACACAAGATAATGTTCTGGTCCTCTCTGGGGGATGGAAAGTGATTAAAATTAAATGAGCCTATTCTGAATGACAAATAATAACAACATGGATTCACTGTATTTTGATGTCCCGCCAGATCCCGAACGGATCATAGAGGGTTTACGCGACACTGGTTACGAGTTCAACACATCAATGGCAGACGTTATTGATAACTCCATCGCTGCCAAGGCAAGCAATATCGAAGTAGCTATTGCTATGGACTTTGTTGGAAATATACTCGTTTCCGTTACCGACGATGGTTGTGGAATGGACAAGGATGGCCTTATAAATGCGATGCGTTATGGTTCTAAGCGGCGTGTAGATCAGGCCAGCCTTGGAAAATTTGGACTCGGACTTAAAACTGCCTCAACAGCATTTTGCCGTCGTCTCTCTGCAATTAGCCGAGAGAAACCGGGAAGCGAGGTGCTTAAAGCAACATGGGACCTTGATCACATCGCTTCAGTGGAACGATGGGAGCTTCAGTTAGGGATGGCGACAGCAGAAGAAACTAAGCTTCTTGATACGGTAGCCAAAGGCAATGCAGGTACAGTGATCCTTTGGGAAAAAGTTGATCGGTTGCTTAAGGCTTATGCAATTCCTGATGGTAAAGCGGCAAAAAAAGCACTCAAAAGGTATGCGGATGACTTACAGTTACACATTTCAATGGTCTATCAAAGATTTTTGGACAAGAACGATAAACGCGCACTAGATGTAAATATTAGCATCAACGGAGAGGCCGTGCTTCCTTGGGATCCATACTGTGTATCCGAAACCAAGGCACCAGTGGCTGAGATAATTCAGAAAGTTGAAGTCGAGGAAAAGGAACTTGCAGAGTTTACAGTTCGAGCCTTCATTCTACCGCGCAAAGACGAGTTTTTAGACCAGACTGCCGTAAAAGAGGCACGACTTACAAATGACATGCAGGGATTGTATGTGTATCGGGAGAATCGGTTGATCCATGGGCCGGACTGGCTCGACATGTACAGCAAGGAACCGCACATGTCGCTTTGCCGGATTGAACTCTCTTTCGATCATAAGCTCGATGATGCTTTTCAGGTCGACATTAAGAAATCCAGAATCCTTCTGAATGATTCTCTTTATGACTGGTTGCAGAAGTTCCTCCAAGGGCCTAGGCGTGAAGGGCAGGAGCGTTACCGGAAAGGTGTTGCGGCAACTGTAACAGGTACTGCCGCCTTGATCCACGCGGCATCAAATAACGCTATACATTCCCAAGCTGACAATCTCAAAACCGCAGAAGTCACAGAAGTTGATGGTTCGACAGGTAATGTAACGATTACAAACAAAAACGGTATTACAAAACTAAAAATCAAACTGGTAGAACAGAAGAATAACGGTGAATGCCATGTTCAACCGGTAGACAGTCTGCAAGACGGTGTATTGTGGGAACCAGCGTTTATCGAGGGTAACCAGGCGGTTCGTATTAACACTGGACATCCTTACTACCACAAAGTCTATCTCCCCAACCAAAAGTCCGGTGTGATTGTGCAGGGATTGGATTCTCTCATCTGGGGACTTTGTGCGGCCGAACTCGGTAATGTCAGCGAAAGCAACAAACGAAATTTTGAAGAAATGCGGTATGAGGTATCCCGTATCCTTCGTCGATTGGTAGATGATTTGCCTGAACCCCCAGAAGCTGATGCATAACGAGAAGGTTGTATAGAAATTGGCCTTGAACGAAATTAAACTTGCCGAGACACTTTCCGCTAGATTTCGCTTGGACCTAACCGGATGTTTGGTCTCTACAAAAGATGGCCTGAGTTGTGGTGTCCGTGCTACAGATATACCGACACCCAATGGCTTCATGATTCTGGTTACGTCCGGCTGGAAAAGCATAGAGGCTGAGTTTGTACCTGATACCTATGCTGGTGAACTTGTCAGAGCATTGGGGGATTCATTGCCGCATACCCGGCGAGTTTTCGGATCTTTGGCTGAAGCGTTCAACGCAATGGGAAACCGCATTGTGTTAAGCATTAATGGTTCTGTCATGCCGACACTATTGGATTTGCCTCCAGCCCCTTGGAGCCAATTCCAGCTTAATGTCCGGCGGCTTACAGATGCTACGAATGGAAGTGAGGCTGCGTTACAGATATGTACAGAAGAAATAGCTACGGCGTGTCTTGCCTTGGTATTGACGCTACTGCCATTAGAAGAAGACGATATTGTTGCGATACCCATGTATGAGAGCGGCCTGCCAGAGGGCGCTTGTACCAAGGTAACTGTAAACAGGTACGAGAGAAGTCCAGTAAACAGAGCGGCGTGTATTGCAGCACATGGGGCGACCTGCAATGTCTGCGGCTTTGATTTTGGTGTTTTCTACGGATCGCTCGGACACGGGTATATAGAGATACATCATCGAACACCAGTTTCACAAATGGGGGCCAACTACATTGTTGACCCTATTCGTGACCTTGTACCTCTGTGTTCCAATTGCCATGCCACTGTACATCGCACTGATCCACCTTTAGAACCAGATGCATTGGCTTTAATCATTGCAAAGAATCGAAACACGACACTTTCGTGATCCCTGAAAACAATGATATAAAGAAATAGATATAGATGCAAAAATTTGGCAATGTGCAGGTACAGCGGACATACTATGAGACTGTTCTTGCCCACTAGTAAAACTACAATACCGGCGACATTAGACCTTTCGGTACCAACTGTCTAATGTTTAGATCGATGTTTATGCAAACGTTATTTTATTTAAAAATTTTGACTATCCACGAAGGGTCGGCTACTGACTTTCACGAGTTTCAGCAGTCGGCCAAGAACGGTTTATCGTCAGATTTCATTGATAAAAGGAAAAATCTATGACAAATACTCCACTAGTACTGAGGCAAGCATGTCTTAAGACACTTTCCGCTGTAGAAGCAAGGCCGGAGAGGTCAAATCAGCACGAATTTAATGGGGTTATTGCTCTGAAAAACATATTTGGACGAGATAAATTTGAAAAGATGGCGACTTTTTCTGTTCGTGGAGAGCCGATTTCTGATCGGGCCAATGTTACTTGGTATGATGCAAGAGAGGGACATCCAACTCGAACCGAGCATAGGTTGTACTTCCAAACAAACAAGGTGATGGAGAGGGCTAGCGAAGGAGATAATATCCTGATTGGCTATTGATAATAGAGGGCAACTGCACTGCGTCCTTATTCCGCGTGGTGCAGATGGCTACAAGCCTAATATTGCCGCATGGGAAAGCGCGTAAACAGCGGTATTTTGCTCTTTATATGCATTAAGATCGGACGAAGTTGTTTTATGACTATGCTAGTGATTTATTGAAGTATGATACTTTATTACTCAATTTTTCTTGGTTGATGAGCTTTTATGCTGGATCAGTATGATACTTTATTTTTCAATTGGCGATTTTTGCAACGGTAGAATGCGGTCTCCAGCCAAGTTCAGTATGAGACTTTATTACTCTCTCACAGCAAGAACAATTACTAAAGTCGGGCTTGGTGAGCGCCGCTCAAGCCAAAAGCGTTAAATCCGACAAACGCAAGCAAACCCAGCAGCAGCGTAAGAATAAAGTCGAAGTGGTTGACGAGGCCAAAGAGCTGGCTCAAAAAGCACAGGCTGAGAAAATCGAAAGGGATCGGGAGCTTAACCAGTTGCGCCAGCAGCAGGACGAGCAAAAACAGTTGGCCGCTCAAATAAAACAGATTGTTGAATTGAATCGGCTGCCCAGAGACGCTGAAGGCTTGGCCTTTAATTTTACCGATAATAATAAGGTCAAGCGGCTATACGTCTCGGAGGGGATGCGCGATCAAATTGCCGAAGGACGGCTGGCTATTGTAAAGCTTGGGCAACAATATGAAGTGGTGTCGGCGGAGGTGGCAAGAAAAATACAATCACGCGATGCAGCCAGTGTGATTGTATTTAACGAGCAAAATAAAACTGCGGATGTTGTCGATGATGCTTATGCGGAGTACCAAGTTCCCGATGATTTGATCTGGTAGTGACCACGAATTCACTTGTGCTTGTGGGGATTCGCGGCCGCAACTTGAGCTTTTACAGCATGCAACACCGGTTGCGGCCCTGCTGTTTGGCCTGATAAAGCGCCTGGTCGGCGCGTTCAAAGGCCGATTCATCGGTGTCATTCAGGGTAAACTCGGTAATGCCACAGGAAATGGTGATGGCAACGGACGCGCCGCTGGCATTAAAGCCCGTTTTTTCAATGGTTTGGCGCAGTTGGTTGGCCAGTATCAAAGCCGATTTACTGTCGGTGTTTGGTAGCAGCATAGTAAATTCTTCACCGCCAAAACGGGAAATAAAGTCGGTTGCACGGGAATGATCTGATAATTGCTTGGCGATTAACAGCAGCACTTTATCGCCGGCTTTATGGCCGTAGCTGTCATTGATATTTTTGAAATGATCAATGTCCCAGATGATAAGACTTAGTGGCGAATGGTAACGCTTCCAGCGGGCCAGTTCGGTTTCCAGGCGCTCGTTATAGGCGTTGCGATTCGGCAGGCCTGTTAAGGTGTCGCGTAATGCCCGGGTATTGGCAATTTTCAGTTTCGATTTAAGCTCGCAGGATTCTGATTCCATGTCTTTTATTTTATCGACCAAATCGTCCAGTTGTTGCTGCGTCTTTTGGCGTTGAATGGCTTCTTTTTGGCCATGTTCCCGGATTTCTTTGGCAATGTTTGCCAGTCGGCTGTTAATGATTCCTTTTAAGGGCTCCAGCGTGGTGGCGTTGGTCGAGCTTAACTGTAATTCTTCCATCTGTTCGGAAACGGATTGATCGAGTTTGTTTCTGTTTTCGGCCGATTGTTGCGCCGCGGTACTGGCTCCCATTACGCTTACATCCAGTGCGGCTAATTGCTCGGTGATATGGGAGAGAAATTGATCAATGTCTTTTTGTTCCGATTGGCTGTGCTGTTTGATTTTAAGCAGCAACTTAAAGGACTTATCCAGAATAGACTCAAAAGCCGCCGCAGTTTGATTAGACGCAGTGAGCAATTGTTTTGCAGTTTGCGCCTGTTGATCAAAGATGCTCGGAATTTCAATGCCTTCCAGCAAAAGCAATAACTGCCTGCTGATAATTCCCGTATCAATGTGGTTGGCGATGATAGTTGGCGCCGGTGTGTCGTCGTCAGGCTCGATAACTTCAAGTATGGCAATAAATAATTGATCGGAGGTCTCGAATTTTACGGTCTCAGCTTTTTTCCTCAGCAGTTTCAGTATGCTTTGTTGTTTTTCAGTTGTGTATTGCTGAAGCAAAAAATCAAACAGTAGCTCGGTTTCCTCTGACCGGCTTTGAGGTGGCGTGTGCTTGAGTTGAGCGACGGAATTGGTAAACTTTTCGAGCTCATCTTTTAGTGCATGGCTATTGATGCCGCCTTTTAATTGATCGCGGATACTCAGCAGGTGTGGATCGAGAAGCGGATCCAGTCCTGTGGTTGCGATAGTTAGGCGGACTATTGTTTTACAAAGCAGGTCTTCCTTTTCCTTGTAGGATTCCCCCGATTGTTCATGTTCATCAAGCAGATTTAAATATTTCTCTTTCCATTTATCCGGGTCGGCTGCCTTACTAAAAAAACTCATGATCGACCTTACAAATAATAATGAAAAATAAATAACTGATGCGTTTTATGCAATGGGCGGCCTTGCCGGCCGCCGCATCGCTAATGGTGATGGGCGGTACAATTATTTTGCAGCGCTTTCCTGTTGGATCAGCTGATTGATAACCTCTATCATTTTTTCATGGGAACCGGCTATAGGACCATTGGTCTTATACTTGCCGTTAATTATGATGGCAGGAACGCCGGTTACGCCGTAACGACCGGCCATGGCGGTTGCCTGACGCATTTTGGAGTCGACCAGAAATGAATTGTAGGCGTTATGGAAGTCGGTTTCGTTAACGCCATGCGCAACAAAGAATTTAGCCAGTTGATCTTCGGTTTCAAGATTCTGTTTTTTTGTTTTGTATAGCGTCGAAAAAGTCGGCATGAACCTTATCGACTACGCCCAGCGCTTCAGCAGTAAAATAAGCTTTGGCATGTTTGCCCCAAAGGTCGCTGAATACAGCGGGTTGACGGATAAATTCAACGTTTTTAGGCAGGTTTTTTACCCATTCTTCCAATAGTGGTTCAAAGCTATAGCAATGCGGACAGCCGTACCAGAAGAATTCAATAACTTCAATTTTACCGGGATTATGGGTAGGTTGTGCCGGCGACAGGGTCTCATAGCCAACGGATTCGGCTTTTAACAAGGCTGAGCAGGAAAACAATAAGATTAATAAACTGGTTTGAGCGATTTTTTTAAGCATAGCTAAAGTTCTCTGTAGGTTTTGTAGGGCGGTTTCGTTTTACGACTGCATGGACAGATATTTGCTCCATGTAATATCTGCATTCCCCCCTTCCATGTGCGTCATGCAAAAGGTAGAGCAACGCAGGAGCCGTTGCCGAGCAAACCGCCAAACTTTGTCTGCGAATAGGTGGATTGCTCGACAACCATTTCAGCATAATCTAAAAGGATGTGGGTTATGCCGATTTTGCATGGAGCAAAAATCCGTCCATGCCATCGTAGGGAGAGTCCGCCCTACGCTTATTTCATCATTGATATACGATACGAAACGGCTTTTATTTCTTCATCTGTCATCTTCTTTGCAATCATGTACATGATGTTTTCCGGATTATTGCTGCGCGCACCGGATTTAAAGTCAGTGAGTGCTTTGATTAAATAGTCGGCGTGTTGCGATTTTAATGCCGGAAATGAAGCCGGCTTGTTGCCTTCGCCAAAAGGACCATGACAGGCGATGCACGCGGAGACTTCGCTTTTTAGATCGCCGTTGCGGTACAGATCGCTGCCTTGAGCAATGAGAGCCTGGACATCTTTGTTGTTGGCCGGTTTGTCGTTGTCATCGTCAGTGTCCAAAACAGGCAAGGCGTTTTCTGAAATCTTTTGTGTCGCGTAGTAAGCGGAAATGTCTGTTATATCTTCATCAGTTAATGCCAGCGCCATAGCCGACATCATGGGATCGTTGCGGCTACCGTCTTTAAATGCGTGCAGTTGCTTTACCAGATAAGAAGAATGTTGCTGTGCAAGCTTGGGGAATGTTGCTACCATGCTGTTACCGTCGTCTCCATGACAACTGGTGCAGGACGCTGATTTTTGTTTTCCTGCGCTAATATTGCCTTCTGCATGTAAAATACTCGTAGCACTGGCCAATGCCAGAGAAATTGAAAGTACCTGCAATTTTTTCTTCATCAAATTCCCCTTCGGAATGGTTAATCATTTATGCCAGTCTTTTAGTTACTCAGGCTGCTGCGCATATTCGAATTTTACTCTAAATAGTAACTCTAAGCGAGACAACGATGAATCCAGTTTATCATCAAGCAAAATTTATTAACAGTTCGCCACATCTCAGCAATACGCCCCCGGATCAGGGTCTGGAAGTGGCATTTGCGGGGCGTTCGAATGCCGGTAAATCCAGCGCGATTAATACCTTAACCCGGCAAAACGGATTGGCCCGAATCAGTAAAACGCCGGGCAGAACCCAGATGCTTAATTTTTTTGAAATTAATGAGCGGCAACGCTTTGTTGATTTACCGGGTTACGGCTATGCCAAAGTGCCTTTAGAGGTGAAGAAGAAATGGCATGAGTTGATGGAAACGTATTTAACCAGTCGCAAGTCATTATGCGCGATTATTCTGGTGATGGATGTGCGCCATCCCTTAACCGAATTCGACTGGCAAATGGTCGAGTGGTGCGAGCATACCGGGCTGCCGCTGCATATCTTGTTAACCAAGGCCGATAAATTGAATTACGGCGCAGCCAAAAATACTTTGTTGCAGGTACAAAAGGAACTAAAGGACAGTAATTTTCCTTTAACGATACAGCTATTTTCGTCGTTGAAAAAAACCGGCATTGATGAAGTGCATGCCGCGCTTGATCAGTTGTTTAACCCTGTTGAACAGGATTATAGCGAAATATCGACACCTTCCTGAGCGAGCAATAATTCGCAGCCGGTTCCCGGATTGTCTTGCAACAAGTTTTGGTAAATGATTTCAAGACTTGTATCGCTACGGGTGGGTTCATGGTGGGTGAAAAACAGTTTTTTTGCCTTTGCGGCGGTAGCCAGTTTTATTCCCGAATCATAAGTGCCGTGCCCCCAACCTTGTTTGGAGGCATATTCCTCATTGGTATAGGATGAGTCGACAATCAACGCATCGACATCTTTCATGGCCAGCACGACTTCGTCCCATTTTGCATCAACAAAAGACTGGAATTCAGCATATTCATCATCTTCCGGATCATAGATGTTGAGTTGCGGTTCGTAATCGCCGGTAAAAAAAACCGACTGCCCGTCGCAATCGATTCGATAGCCGAAATTTAATACCGGGTGACTGAGCACAATGGGCGTGATTACGGCTCTGCCTACATGAACCGGTATTCCCGGTTTGACTGTGGCGTATTCAATCCGGGCATTCAGCTGTGCTTCCCGTATCGGAAAAAAACTGTATTGCAACTGTACGGAAAGCGCCCGGTTGATGGTTTCATTGGTTACCGGGTCAATTCCGCCGTAGATTTTAATGTGATTGTTCGGGATAAAAATGGGGATGAAGAAAGGCAGGCCCTGTATATGATCCCAATGGGTGTGGGTAATGAAAATATGCGCCTGGACGGGCATTTCTTTCAGCAGGTTTTGTGCAAGCGCGTGGATGCCGGTGCCGGCGTCAAGAATGATCAACTCATTGTCATCGGTCCTGATTTCTATACAGGTGGTATTGCCGCCGTATTTAACGGTGCTGGGTCCCGGTGTGGGTATGGATCCTCTAACGCCCCAGAATTTGATTTTCATTGTTGTCCTTTACTGCATGGATGTAGGGGGTAGGGCGATGCAGGAGCACAAACCGGGCGCTACAAGTTAATAAAAGATTGGGCTTCTATTTTGACGGATTCCAAATCCCCCAAAGCCTCGCACATCGCAGGGAGGTCCAGGCCAAAACGGGCGATAATGGATTCGGGGAAGGCTTCTATCACAGGATTGCCGCCATCGCCGAAGTGCATGCGTTTGCTGATTTGATTCGCGGCAAAAACGCAGTCTCGTAAGACATTGGGGCTATGGTCAAGCTCATGATGATGAGCGATGGCATCAATTAACGGGCCTGACAGCTCCCATTTTTCGGCCAGTATTCTGCCTGCCTGCGAATGATTAAGACCGATAAATTCGAGTTCGGTTTGATGCAGCGGCAGTTGTTGTTCTTGGCTCTTTTCCAGCGCGAGCTTAAATTCATCGGGAATAAATTCGGCGAATACCACTTTCCCAAAGTCATGCAGTAATCCGGCAACAAAACAATCGCCGCATTCTGTTGAAGACAGGTCTATGCGTTCAGCAAGCAGTTTGCTGATTGCTGCGGTGGTCAAAGAATGCAGCAGGAAATCGGAGGTATTGAAATTGGCCTTGTTGTCGGCATTCAACATGCCCATTGCGGCAACGCCCAGGGCTATGTTTTTTATGGTATTAAGGCCGATATGGACGACGGCTCGTTGCACCGAGGTGATTTTTTGGGGTAAGCCGTAGAAAGATGAATTAATGGCTTTAAGGATTTTAACGGTCATGACCGGGTCGCATTCAATAACGCGGATAATATCTTTTGCCGAAGCGTTGATGTCTGACGTTAATTGCACCACCTGTTGGACGCTTTTAGGAAAAGCGGGCATTTTTTCAACGAGGACGAGGAGTTTTTCGTTCTTTGAGTTTTGCATTTAAAAATTCGTTAAACAATAATCAACAAGGAGAGCACCGCAGCGAAAAGTATAGTTATGTGAGATCCCGGTTACGCCGCCACTATAATACAATACCGGCGCAATGCGGAAAAATAATAACTAACCGTTAATGGGCTTCGTCCCAATTATTGCCGATGCCTATATCTACAATCAGCGGTACGTCAAGATCGGCGGCTGTACACATGATGGATCTGATCTTCGCCGCGCAGTCGTCGACATGCTCTTCGGCAATTTCAAACACCAGTTCGTCATGCACCTGCATAATCATCTTGGCATCCGGCTGTTCCTTATACAACCACTGGTCGGCGGCAATCATGGCGCGTTTAATGATGTCGGCCGCAGTTCCCTGCATCGGTGCATTGATGGCCGTGCGTTCGGCGTATTGGCGACGCGCCGCGTTGCGTGAGTTTATCTCCGGCAAATACAACCGTCTGCCGAACAGGGTTTCGATATAGCCTTGTTCGCGGGCTTGTTCCCTGATACGGTCCATGTAGTTTTTGACGCCCGGATAACGGGCAAAATACAAGTCGATATAAGATTGCGCCTGACTGCGCGACAAGCCCAGTTGCTGTGCGAGTCCAAAGGACGACATGCCGTAAATCAGTCCGAAATTGATGGCCTTGGCGGAACGGCGCAAATCGGTGGTGACTTGCTCGGGAGCGACGCCAAAAACTTCCGCCGCGGTGGCGCGATGCACGTCCTGTCCTTCGCTAAAGGCTTTTAACAAGCCTGCGTCGGCCGATAAATGCGCCATGATGCGTAACTCGATTTGCGAATAATCGGCGGCGACAATTTTTCTGCCTTCAGGGGCGATAAACGCCTGCCGGATTTTTCGGCCTTCTTCACTGCGTATCGGAATATTTTGCAAGTTGGGATCGGAGGATGACAGCCTGCCTGTCGCGGCTATCGCTTGATGGTAAGAGGTATGGATCCGACCGGTTTGTCCGTCAATCTGCTGCGGCAGTTTGTCGGTATAGGTTGATTTCAGCTTGCTCAAGCTGCGGTACTCAAGAATCAGCTTGGGCAGCGGGTAATCGAGAGCCAATTCCTGCAACACCGATTCTTCCGTTGAGGGCTGGCCTTTAGGCGTTTTCTTTAATACCGGCAGCTTTTGCTGATCGTACAATATCTCCTGAATCTGTTTCGGCGAACCCAGGTTGAAGGTCTGTCCGGCCAGGTCGTGAGCATGTTGCTCAAGGGAGATAATCTGGCTGGAAAGCTCAAGGCTTTGCTGCGCGAGCATCGCCGCGTCGATTAATACGCCGTTGTTTTCGATGCGGGCCAGTACGCTAATCAGCGGGACTTCCATGTCCGAATATAACTTAAGCAGTCTTGGGTGCTGTGCCAGTTTTGTATTTAGCACCTGATGCAGTTGCAGGGTAATGTCGGCATCTTCCGCCGCGTAAGGTGCGGCTTGATCTATCGATACTTCCTGAAAGCCTATTTGCTTTGCGCCTTTTCCGGCAACATCCTCATAATGGATGGTTTCAACGCCGAGATATTCTTTGGCCAGGTCATCCATATTATGTTTGGTTGCGGTGCTGTTTAACACGTAGGATTCCAGCATGGTGTCGTGGGCGATGCCGCGTAATGCGATGCCGTGATTAGCCAGGACATGCGTATCGTATTTCAGGTTTTGCCCGAGTTTGGCTTTATGCGGATTTTCCAGCAGAGGGCGCAGTTTTTCCAGTATTTCAGAGCGATCCAGCTGATCCGGTACGCCGGGATAGTCGTGCGCTAACGGCACGTAGGCGGCTTTGCCCGGCGTTACCGCAAACGATACGCCGACTATCTGAGCTTTGCTGTAATCAAGGCTGGTGGTTTCGGTGTCGAACGCAAACAATTCGGCTTTTTCCAGTTGAGTTAGCCAGTCGTTAAAGTGCTGTTCGGTTAACACGGTTTCGTAGCTGGAATCGATTTTTGCGGGCGTTTGTGCGGCTTCAGCTTCAATAGGACTCAGGGCAGGCGTAGTCGAAGAACCTGTGCTGGGCTCAGTCGAAGCATCCAGCGATTTTAACCAGGACGAAAAGCCCAGTTCGGCCAATAAGATTCTTAGTTCCGCCTTGTCCATCGGCTGCTGTTTCAAGTCTTCCATGTTGTAGGGCAAATCGAGGTCGCATTTAATGGTGGTGAGTTGTTTGGATAACGGCAGTTGATCCAAACTGGCGCGCAGGTTTTCGCCGATTTTGCCGCCGATTTTATCGGCGTGGGCGACCAGATTTTCCAGGGTACTGTATTGCTCAAGCCATTTTGCGGCCGTTTTAGGGCCGACCTTGGGTACGCCGGGAATGTTGTCGACGGTGTCGCCTATTAAGGCCAGATAATCGATAATCTGTTCGGGCCTGACCCCGAATTTGTCGATAACGCCCTGAATGTCCATGCGGGTATTGGACATGGTGTTTTCGAGGATAATATGTTCGGTGACCAGCTGCGCCATATCCTTGTCGCCGGTGGAAATAATAACGTCGTAGCCTTGCTGTTCGGCGTGCTGGGCCAGTACGCCGAGCACGTCGTCGGCTTCCACCCCGGATTCGATAATCAGCGGCAGACCCATCGCCCGAATCAGGTTGTGCAGCGGGGCAATCTGCACCCGCAAATCATCGGGCATAGGCGGCCGATGGGCTTTGTACTGATCGTAAAGCTCGTTGCGAAAGGTTTTGCCCGGCGCATCGAAGACCACGGTGATGTAGTCGCTGTGATAGTCGGCAATCAGTTTGCGCAGCATATTGCTGACGCCGTAGATGGCGTTGGTGGGTTCGCCGCTCGCATTGGTTAGCGGCGGAATGGCATGGTAAGCGCGGAACAAAAAAGAGGAACCGTCAACCAGGATCAGGCGTTCTCTGACGCCCGCCTTTGACAAAGGGGAGGCAGGGGAGATTTGTGTTTGTTGGGACATAGTATTTTAGGTGCAAGGTTAAAGGTGCGAGGCGTCAGGTTTTACGCTTAACATCGACGATATTGGGCAATTGACTTATTTTATTAAGAACCTGGCTTAACTGATCGGTATTTTCAATTTGAATGGTCAAATTGAGTAGCGCTGAAAAGTCGGGATGCGTATCCAGTGCCGCATTGGAAATATGAATTTTAGCCTGGGCCAAAATCTGGGTAACGTCATTGAGTAAATTTTGGGAGTTAAAGGCATGGATAACAATAGGCACAGCGTAGCTGGCTTTTTTTGCGCCCCAGCTAACCGAAATAAGCTGGGTCTGTTTTTCGGGGCCAAGGTGCAAGATGTTTTCGCAGTCTTTGCGGTGGATCGTAATGCCTTTTTTGTGGGAAATATAGCCGATAATGTCATTGCCCTGAATCGGGGAGCAGCAGTGAGCAAGAGAAGTCAGGACATTATCGATGCCTTCTACGGAAATGACTGATTTAGTCTCGGGTTTTTTGCGTTGAATGGGTGTCGGTTGAGCTTCCAGTTCAGGAATCTTGAAAAACGCCGCAAGCTGTCGGCTGTTAATATCGCTGCGGCCTATCGCTTCGAGCAGCTTATCGGTATCCGGTTGATGAAAATGTTTAGCCAGCTCCGCCAGATTGAGCATTTTTAAGCCCAGTCGCTGGCTTTCCTTGTCTAAAATAGCCTTGCCTGTGGCCATATTCTGGGTTTGTTGCTGATTTTTAAACCAGCTTTTGACTTTGCTGATCGCGGCCGATGTCTTTAAATAGCCCAGGTTGAGATCGATCCAGTTATGATTGGGGCCGCCCTCTTTTGCCGTCAAAATTTTCACCTGATCGCCGGATTTTAAGGTATAGGTCAGCGGCGCAATGCGACCGTTGACTTTTGCCCCGCGGCAGCGGTGTCCAACTTCGGTATGGATGGCGTAGGCAAAATCCAGCGGCGTCGAGCCTTTAACCAGGTCGATTAATTTCCCGGCGGGCGTTAAAACATAGACGCGATCATTGAATAATTCGCTGCGGAAATTTTCCGACAGCGCTTCGTCGCCGCCTTCCTTTCGGCTACGCTCAGGACTGGTCTCGTCCAGCAGTTTGCGCAACGAGGCGATATTTTTTTCGATGGCCGCATCATGCTTGCCGCCTTCCTTGTAAGACCAGTGCGCGGCAACCCCGAGTTCGGCAAAGTCGTGCATCTGCCGGGTGCGGATTTGCACCTCGATACGATTGCCCTCGGGATCGATAATGACGGTATGCAAAGACTGGTAACCGTTTTCTTTAGGGTTGGCGATATAATCGTCAAACTCTTTGGGAATGGTTTGCCAAAGGCTATGCACCATGCCTAAGGTGGCATAACAGGCGGTCAGGTTGTCGACAATCACGCGCACGGCCAACAGGTCGTAAAGTTCGTCTATATCCAGTTGCTTGCGCCGCATCTTTTTCCAGATGCTGTAAATATGTTTGGGACGACCGTAAATCTCGGCAGAAATGCCTTCTTCGGCGAGCTTTCTCTGCAGCAGGACAATAAACTTGTTAATACAGTTTTCCCGCTGCACGCGGTTATCGGTCAACGACTTGGCAATGCGGCGGTAGGATTGGGGTTTCAGATAGCGGAAGGCCATATCCTCCAGCTCCCACTTTAGCTGATGAATACCCATGCGGTTGGCAATCGGCGCATAAATGTCCAGCGTTTCCTGGGCGATAAAGCGCCTGAGTTCGTAAGACTCCCTGGGTAAAACCTTAAGCCGTTGAAGCCGGTAAGCCAGTTTTATTAATACGGCGCGGACATCCTGAGTCATGGACAGCAGCATTCTGCGTAAAGTTTCCGTTTGGCTCGGTTGATCGGTCATTTCCAGGGAATAAACGGTTAACTTATTCAGCCAGTTAACATCGTTAACCAGCGTTGCAACCGTTTCGCCGAATTGCTCTTTAATGTTAGGCTTCGGATTTAAATGGGCTAAGCGTGGATCGCTTAATACTGCGGCGAGGATGGTTTTCAGATCGACATTAAAATCCATCAAAATTGCCGCTACTTCAACGCCTTTGGGGCGAAAATAATGCGGATCTTCAGGAATTTGGGCGATAATCGCCAGCGCCCGATTTATTTGTTCGGTATCGGGCGCGGAAAATCCGCTAAAAAGCTGTTTATTGGGCTCGGTGTTTTTTTGCATCAAACGATAGTCAATAATTTGAAAACTTGGCGGTTATGATAGGTCAATGCCGGTAAATGTAACAAGCAATCATTGCCTACATGGAAGTAGGCAAGGGGCGTGAGCAGGACTGCATGGATGCAGGAGGTAGAGCAATGCAGGAGCAATTGCCGAGGAGCGGAAGCTTCGCCTAAAGCGCCTACTTTTGGTGCAGGTTGCTGAAAACACATCTGCTAAGTACATGTTTTAACGTATTGAAATACAATGGAATAAAGCTGTGATGTTGGTGTCGACTAACGGCAATTCCATGGTTACGGAAGCACTGTTATATTTTTAACAAATAATTTAAAGTTGAAAAAATGAAAATTACAATATTCGGAAGCGGTTATGTGGGGTTGGTAACAGGTACCTGCCTTGCGGAAGTCGGCAATGACGTTATCTGTGTTGATATTGATGAGGCTAAAATCGCCAAACTGCAACAGGGCATTATTCCGATATTTTAGCCGGGACTAGAGACTATGGTCAAGGAAAATCAATCGGAAGGGCGATTAAGATTTACTACCGATATCAAGGCGGCCGTGGATCATGGCGTATTTCAATTCATAGCGGTCGGTACACCGCCGGATGACGACGGCTCAGCCGATTTGCAGTATGTATTGGCAGTTGCCAAGGGTATTGCCGAGAATATGGACGAGTATCGGGTTGTGATTGATAAATCGACGGTGCCTGTGGGTACCGCAGATAAGGTTAAAGCGGTTATGCAGCAGATATTGGCAAGCCGCGGCAAAGATCTGGAGTTCGACGTGGTGTCAAATCCCGAGTTCCTGAAAGAAGGCGCGGCGTTGGATGATTTTATGAAGCCGGATCGGATCGTTATCGGTACCGATAACCCCAGAACAGCGGAATTGCTCAAGGCGCTTTATGCACCGTTTAATCGCAGTGTCGACCGGGTCATCACCATGGATATACGTTCGGCCGAATTAACCAAGTATGCTGCAAATGCGATGCTGGCAACCAAAATCAGTTTTATGAATGAATTGGCAAATCTGGCCGAGCATTTGGGGGCGGATATTGAGCAGGTAAGGCATGGCATAGGTTCCGATAGCCGCATCGGCTACAGCTTTATTTATCCCGGTTGCGGTTATGGCGGCTCCTGTTTTCCCAAAGACGTGAAAGCACTGGAAAGAACGGCAAAGGAACAGGGCTATCATGCAGAATTGCTCAATGCGGTAGAGAATGTCAATAATCGGCAAAAACATCGCCTGTTTGAAAAAATTAATAAGCATTATCAAGGCAATTTAACCGGTAAGGTATTTGCCTTGTGGGGATTGGCGTTTAAACCCAATACCGATGACATGCGCGATGCGCCAAGCCGGGTTGTGCTGGAAGCCTTGATTGAAGCCGGTGCAACCGTGCAGGCCTTTGATCCTGAAGCGCAGGAAGAAGCGCGGCGACTTTATCGCGACATGCCGGGTTTGAGTTATTGCGACTCGCCCAAGGATGCCTTAAAACAAGCCGATGCGTTGGTGATAGTGACGGAATGGAAACAATTTCGCAGTCCTGATTTTGATGAGATGAGTCAACAACTGCATGATAAGGTGATCTTTGACGGCCGTAATATGTATGAGCCGGACAGGGTTAAGCGTAGCGGATTAGCCTATTACGCAATAGGGCGATAAAAAAGTTGTATTTACAAGGCAAGCGTCTAAACTAAGCGGCGAATGGTTAATAATAATTTTGGTTGGCATATAAGACTATTCACAAATCATAAATCATATAATTTTTTATAATAGGAAAATAAAGATGCTTAGATTATTAGTAGTGTTATTTGCCGCCTTTTGCTCGTTTAATGTCATTGCCTCTCCTGTAAACATCAATACCGCCGATGCTAAAACCATAGGGGAAGCCCTGTCAGGTATCGGTCAGAAAAAAGCCGAAGCCATTGTTAAGTACAGGGAAACAAAAGGTGAATTCAAAACAGTGGAAGACTTGGTTAACGTTGATGGAATCGGTGCGAAAACTGTCGAAAAAATTAAAAACGATGTCTTGTTAAGCGATGCGGCGGCCGTCGCGGATCAAAAGACAGAGAAAAAAATAGATGAAAAAACGGATAAAAAGATAGAAGAAAAAACCAAGTAGATTATCGGTAGTTATCTTAAGAGACCAGCCGTTTCTAATTAGAGACGGCTGGTTTTTTATTGTGCGGGATTTATTTTACGTGTGCTATTGGATGCAAGCATTGAACATGAGTGGACAATCCATATTGCCGAGCAAAAAACAGGCTGATTGAAAATGCTGTAAAATGAATCAACAGGCATGAGTTAATCGCATTGAGCGGCAGTGCCGGTGCTGTGTGTTATTTTTTAATCGCAATGGTTTGAGATGAAATGAGTGAAGAATACGAATACGATGATGAAGAGGTTGAATATTACGCAATCCGGCCTAATAAAACACAAATCAAAAAAGATATGGCAGTTCTTTTTGCTTTAAGCGAAGAAATGTCTGAGCTACCGGCGGGGCAATTAAAAACGCTTGAGCTTCCTGAGATCATCAATAAGGCCGTTGTAGAAGTATCGGGAATGCCGCATAAAGGCGCGAGAAAACGGCTGCTGAAATTTATTGCCGGCCAGCTCAATAAGATAGATATAGAGCCTATTTTAGAAAAACTGTCGCGCATCAAAAATAAAAGCGCCCACGCGGTCAGGGAGCACCATATTGTTGAGCGTTGGCGAGATCGGCTGATTGCCGAGGGCAATGATGCCTTGACGGAATTGCTGGACGAGCAGCCTCATGCCGATCGGCAGTTATTAAGACAATTATTGCGTAATGCCCAAAAAGAAACTGAAGCCGGTAAGCCGCCCAAATCTTCGCGTCTGTTATATCGCCAACTGAAAGAATTATTTAAGGTTGAAGGCGAACCGGATGATGAAGCAGGGTTTGAGGATGAGCAGGAAGACGATTAATCGCCCGTCACTCCATCATGCCTGACAATCATTAAATAAATCCATTTGCCGGGAACGAGTCTGCCCGGCCTTGTTTTCCAGTGATGACAGCGTAATCCCCAGCAAGCGCACATTGCGCCTGCCTATGTCGGTGTTTTTCAATAAGTCTTCAAGGATGTCGACCAGGGTCGATGCCGCCGTAATGACATGCGGCAGTGTCCTGCTGCGGGTGATTTGCACAAAATCGTGATATTTGATTTTTACGGTCAGGGTATGGGCGTCCAGCTGCTTTTCGGCGATTTTGCTTAAGGCCTTTTCCAGCAGGCTTTGCAACTGCGCAATGACGTCTTGTTTGGCCTTAATATCCTGCTGAAAGGTGATTTCCACGCCCACCGATTTCCTGATGCGGCAGTTGTTGACCGGGCGGTTGTCTATGCCCCTGGAAATGCTGTAATAATGCAGCCCGGCCTTGCCGAAATAGTGTTGCAACGTTTCCAGCGGCAGCTCCTTCAAATCCTTGCCGGTCTTGATGCCCAATGCGTGCATTTTTATCGAGGTCGCCCTGCCTACGCCATGAAATTTTTCTACCGGCAACCGTTCAGCAAAATCAGGCCCTTGTTCCGGGGTGATTAAATAAAGCCCGTCCGGTTTATTGATGTCCGAAGCGATCTTGGCGAGGAATTTATTATAGGAAACACCGGCCGAAGCGATCAGTTGGGTCTCCTGCTTAATCGAAGCTTTAATGGCTTTGGCGATCAATGTGGCGGAGCCTTGATGCAGGCTGGCATTGCTGACGTCCAGATAGGCTTCGTCCAGGGACAGCGGTTCAAAAAGATCGGTGTAGTCGGCAAATATTTTTCGAATGGCCGTTGACGCTTCTTGATAAGCCTCGAAGCGGGGTTTTACAAAAATGGCCTGGGGACATAAGCGGTACGCATGCGCCGAAGACATCGCGGAATGGATGCCATATTGTCTCGCTTCATAACTGCAGGTTGCGACAACGCCGCGCGAGTCGGGAGCGCCGCCGACGATCAGGGGCTTGTTGCGGTATTGCGGGAAATCGCGCTGCTCTACGGCCGCAAAAAAAGCATCCATGTCGATATGAATGATTTTGCGGCTAGAGTTCATCGACGACTGCACGGACAGATATTTGCTCCTTGGCAACTGCTCCTGCGTTGCTCTACTACAGGCCATCCATGGCCTTATGCAATATCCGCATTCACCGCATCCCTATGGATTATGCAAGAGCTACGACCCCCAGGGATGGGGGATGTAGAACAACGCATGAGCGATTGCCGAGCGTTATTTTGCGGAGTTTTTCGCTTCCGGCAATTGCAGTTCTGCGGTCATATTCCAGTCGGAGAAAGGAAACGGCAGGGTTTCGGTATTGAAAGTCAGGAACAGCAAAATATGGTACGTATAAATGGAAAGACTGCGTCCGAAATTAAGAATGTTGACATTAGCTTTGCCGGTGAGCAGCGTTGATGCCACCTGCAATATAATAACGGCCCAGAGCAGCATTCTGACCAGTCCGCCGATAGCCGCAAAAATCAGCATAAAGAATATTCTTTTCCAGGTGCTGAGTTGTTTCAAGTTGTAGTTGATTTGTTCATCCATCGTAATTAACCTCGGTTCATAATGTCGCGTAAATCAAGAGCCGCCGCGTTGCAGCGAGCTATATAATTTGCCATTGACAGGGAGTAGTTGGCGAAAAGACCGTAGCCGCTACCGTTTAAAATCATCGGGCTTAGAATAGGGGTCAGGGCGTTTTCCAGCGCCTTAATCATGATGTCAACGGTACGCATGGCCCGTTTGTCCAATAAAATATCCTCAAAGTCATGTTTGATGGCTCTGAGTATATGCAACAACGCCCAGCTTGCCCCGCGCGCTTCATAAAAAACGTCGTCAATCTCCAACCAGGTTACTTTGGCTACGGAGGTGCCTTTTTCATCAGCAGCTTCACGCTCAAGCTCGGTCAATCCGGGGCCGTAGTTGCCGCTGGCGCTGTTTGCGGTCAAACGGGTGGAAAGCCCGCCCAGACGCTTAATCACAACTTCGGTGTATTGCCACAGATTGTCGGCACGGGAATAAAATTGAGCTTTTTTTATGGGGCCGCCGTATTTTTGCAGGCGTTCCATGTATTTATGCAGCGCTTCAACGCCTTTTTGATATTCGGCTTCCGTTGACGGCAGGGCCCATGAGTCGTTTTCGTAATAGAAATAAGGTTCTGCAATCGCCAGATCAGGATCTTCGGCCGATTGGGATTGATCCCTGGCAAAGTGGTTTCTTAATGCCGATGTGGCATCGCGCAGCATGACTAACGCGCCGTATTCCCAGTTGGAAATGTTGTCCAGGAATACGCCGGGAGGCGCGACGTCGTTAGTAATATAACCGCCGCTTTTATGCAACAGCACCTCGGCGATGTGCGCCAGGGTGTTGGTGTAGACGTAGCCGACCGGCATACTTTCCGTGGCGTGGGTTTCTTCTGCGCGTTTTACGGCTTCGTCCAGAACATTAAACTGATCCGGCTCTCTGCCCCACCAAGCGCCCAGAAAGATCAGGATGATCACCACAATGAGGGTAAAAACGCCAAAGCCCCACAGTATCCCTTTAGATTTTATATCGTTCAGTGTATCGTTTGCCGCCATTTTTGAAATCCCGTAAAGAGGTTTTTTCGCAGGATCGAAAAACATTTCATCCCACTGCTTTTTTATATGAAAAATTGGCTACATGGTAGCAGGTTTTTTTGCTATTTGCTTACGGCGCAAGTTGCTATAACGGTTTTTTTTTGGCTCTTGGATGCGCTTTATCATAGATTTCAGCCAGATGCTGAAAGTCCAGGTGGGTGTATATCTGGGTTGTGCTGATATTGCTGTGTCCGAGCAGTTCCTGAACGGCTCTTAAGTCATGGCTGGATTCAAGTAAATGGCTGGCGAAGGAATGTCTCAGCATGTGCGGATGGATATGTTCGGCAATACCTTTTGCTTTGCACCACCGTTCCAGCCTTAACTCAATGTTGCGTTGACCGAGCCGGGTGCCCCGCGTTGAAACGAATAGCGCGGGCTCGATAGCGGGGATTTTTACGGCTCGCTGCTGTAACCAGTTTTCAATCGCCGTAACGGCTTTGCTGCCTACCGGTAATACTCTGGATTTACCGCCCTTGCCGATGCGGACAGTCAAGGTGCTGTCCGGCAAATCCAGGTCGGTTAAATCAAGCGCCGACAGCTCGCTCAGCCGCAGGCCGGATGAATAGAATAATTCGAACATGGCCAGATCGCGTATTTCAAGCAATGAGCTTGCCCCGGCTTCCAGCAAGCCGGATAGCTGATCGACATCCAGTGTTTTAGGCAGCTTCCTGGCTTGTTTGGGCGCTTGAATATGTTGCGCAGGATTTACGTCGGCCTGGCCTTTTTTTAACAGGTAGTTATAAAAACTGCGAATAGCGGACAGCTCGCGTTGCAGACTTTTGCTGCTTAGGCCTTTCCGATGCCGACTGGCGATATGGGCGCGAATATCGGTGTGCTTCAGGTCGGCCCAGCGGGTTATGGGTTTGTCTGTGCAATAGCGGGATAGATGTTTAAGATCCCGCTGATAACTTTTTACGGTGTGTTCCGAAGCGCGAACTTCAACGGTGAGCTGCTTGAAAAAGTCAGCCAGCATCAGTTCGGCATCGGAATCCATATTGTTAACGCTGCTGCAACAAGGTGATCAGCCGGGTCGCTATGATTTCGCTCATTTGATTTAAAAACAGGTTGCCCATGCTGTAATGGAACCGGCCTTCTTCCCGGCTGCCGATGGCTAAAATGCCTTCCAGTTCGGTAAAGGCCAGGGGGATAATGGCGCAGGATTTTACTTCAAACGCCAGCTCGCCGAATAATACTCTTGCCTGGGCTATAGTCGGGCGGCCGCATTTGGGCTGATTGCAGGCCAGTTCAACCGCAAACGGTTCCAGATCTTTGCTGTCCGGTTCAATAAACAGGTTGGTAATAGCGGCGTCCGGATTGTGTTTGATGATGCGCACAGCAACAAAATCAATCAAAAAATATTCTGACAGCACGACATCCAGATTGGCAACCGCTTCTTCCAGTGTTATGGCATCCAGCAGCGCGAGAGTCAGTTTATGCATACGGTTCAGCGAGGTATCGTTATCCCTGGCTATTTCTATCAGCGCAGTGAGCTGGTTTTCCATGTCATGATGCCGACTTCTAAACAGCTCCAGCTGTTTTGAAATTAAGGAGACCGCATTGCCGGTAGGATGCGGGATGCTCATGTGTTCCAGCAAATTCAAATGCTCATGGAAGAACTCGGGATGTTTGCGCAGGTAGTCTTCAACCTGGGTTGAAGTGAGTTCTGAGGGGTGTTCGTTCATAGCGTTATTTGTCCTTCAAAAACAGAAATGGCGGGTCCCGTCATTAAAACCGGTTCGCCACGGCCAAGCCAGTTGATGCTTAGCGTTCCGCCGGGCAGGTCAACACTGACCGTATGATCCAGTAGATTGTGTTCAATGCCGATGACCACGGCGGCACAAGCGCCGCTGCCGCAAGCCAGCGTTTCGGCAGCGCCGCGTTCATACACACGCAGCTTAATGTGTTGGCGATCTACGACTTGCATAAAACCGACATTAACCCGCTCCGGGAAAAAAGTATGGCTTTCCAGGGCTTTTCCCAGTTCAGCCACCGGCGCGGTTTTAACATCCGTGACTTGAATAACCGCGTGCGGATTGCCCATGGATACAGCGCCAAAAGCTTTTTCAGTCTCGTTAACCAGCACCGTATAAAATCGGGATTCTTCTTCGGCCAGCAAAGGGATTTCAGCAGGCGCGTGCCTTGGGATGCCCATATTGACGGTGATCAGGTTGTCGGCATCAAAGCGCAATAACAATTGACCTGAATTGGTGTCGACGCAGATTTCATTCTTGTCCGACAGCTTTTTATCGCGAACAAAGCGGGCAAAGCAGCGTGCGCCATTGCCGCACTGGGCGACTTCGCCGCCGTCTGCGTTAAAGATTCGGTATTTGAAGTCGGCATTGGCGTTTACCGCCTTTTCGACCAATAACAGCTGATCGAAGCCTATGCCGAAGTGCCGGTCGGACATCAGCCGGATTTGTTCGGGCGTTAAGTCGATGTGCTGATTGATGGCGTCAATGACCACAAAATCATTACCGAGGCCGTGCATTTTAGTGAAGTTGATCATTTAGTCGGTGTTTGCGCTAGGTAAGTGAGTTTAATTATTTAGTAACTATTCGGCTGCTAGAAAAATAGAACGCTGATATTTATGATTGAATAAGATTTTTCGAATTATCCTGAGAAAAGCAGTTGATCGCCATTTTGAGGTTATCCGCGTTTATCATAATCATCTGCGTCATCTGCGTTCCATTTCTCTACGTGCTGAATAGTTAAATATTCACGGCAGCAAATGCTCGCCCGCCCAAAGCTGCGCAATCGTTTCCCGTTCCCTGATCACGTGCAGGGTGCTGCCGTCAACAATCAGCTCAGCCAAGCGCGGTCTGGAATTATAATTTGAACTCATGGTAAAACCATAAGCGCCGGATGAGCGTATCGCCAACAAATCGCCCTGGGCAATTTTAAGCGTACGGTCTTTGCCCAAAAAGTCGCCGGTTTCACAGACCGGGCCGACTATATCCCAAGTCGCTTCCGCTGCGTTATTTTGCCGGTTGACCGGAATAATGTTCTGCCATGCGCTATATAAGGCAGGCCGCACCAGGTCATTCATGGCCGCATCGACGATAGCAAAGTTCTTATTGGCGGTCGGTTTAAGATATTCAACCTGAGTCACCAGAATACCGGCATTGCCGACGATAGCGCGGCCCGGTTCCAGTAAAATTTCAAAGTCGCTTTGACCCAGTCGCGCCAAAACCGCTTGAATATATTCGGCAGGTTCAGGCGGTTGTTCGTCTTTATAACAAATACCCAAGCCGCCGCCCAGATCCAGATGATGCAGCTTAATCCCTTCGGCTTCAAGCGCCGCGACCAGATCGAGAATCTTATCCAGCGCATCCAGGAAAGGCCGGGTTTCGGTCAGTTGCGAACCGATGTGGCAATCGATGCCGATCACGCTGATATGGGGCATGGCCGCCGCGCGGCGATATTCAGTCAAAGCCTGCTGTATGTCGATGCCGAACTTGTTTTCCTTTAACCCGGTGGAGATATAGGGATGGGTTTTGGCATCGACATCAGGATTGACCCGAAAAGACACCGGCGCGATAACGCCCAACTGCCCGGCCAGCCGGTTAATCCGGTCCAGTTCGCCGCTGACTTCAATATTAAAGCAGCGTATGCCGATCTTTAATGCCGCCAGAATTTCATCTTCGCGTTTGCCGACACCGGAAAACACGATTTTTTGAGGGTCGCCGCCGGCGGTAATAACCCGCTCCAATTCGCCCAAGGAGACAATGTCGAATCCCGAACCTAACCGGGCCAGCAGGTTGAGTATCGCAATATTGGAATTGGCCTTTACCGCATAACAGATTAAATGCGCCTGTTCGCCGAAAGCCCGGTCGAAAGCTTTCCAGTGCCGCTCCAGCGTAGCTCTTGAATAGATGTAGCAAGGGCTGCCGTATTTATAGACGATGTCGGAAACAGCGATGTCTTCGGCGAAAAGCTCGTCGTTTCGGTAATTAAAATAATCCATGGTTATTTGTTTTTTTCCGGCTTGGGTTCAGGTTTTGGCGCGTGTTCCGGTTCTACATGAATCGGTGCCGCTTGTCCCGGCAAATACAGCGGACCGGGTTGTCCGCAGCCTACGATGGCCGGATTTAGCAGCAAAAGCGCTAATAATTTATAAGGTTTCATGGCGCATTATCATAAATCATTGTTGGTAAGCATGAGAGCTCATGGCAGGAATCGCCGATATAATAAGCTGAATTGCAAGAAAAGGCATTAGAAATGCAGGACTGTTGCGATTTGCGCTAACCCGGAAAACGGCATAATCTCAAGTCGGTTAATGACCGGATTCCAATTGCTTAATTGTATCGGCTTCGTCTATGGCGAGGATGAAGATAGGTGCTATAGTCCAACTTAACTTGCGAGTCGGCGAAAAAGCACGTATCCATGAGTTAAACGCCCTGACCGAATCCGCATGTCTTTAGACAAAGCTTGCAGGATTTAAATGCTATTTTTTGAAAAACCTAATCAGATAGGCTGCGCCATCATCATGACTGAATCCAAATCCCCACGATTAATCACCATTGAAAATACGCTGCAAACAAACGCGCAGATACTGGACGCTTCGCATTGGGGGGAGGATTTTTCATGGGAGCAGTTGCAAACCATAAGCTATTATTTTAAACCTTATGCCGCATCAAAAGGCACGGCGATTTATAAAGAAGGTGAGCTAGGTTCCTCCATGGGAATTATTGCCAAGGGGGCAATCGGCATTTACAAAAATAATAAACTGATTTCAACCCTGCGCGTCGGACGCACTTTCGGCGAAATGTCCGTTATTGACGCGCAACCCCGATCAGCGACGGCCCGTGCAGAAGGGGAAACCGTTTTTTTGTCATTGGACAAAGCCGGTATGCTGACCTTGGCTGACAAGCATCCTGCTCTGGCATTCAAGATTATCTGGAATATTTCCCGCGGCCTGAGCCAGCGACTCAGGCTTACCAGTGCGCAATTGGCGGAATTTCTGGAATCCAATGTTATCTGATCTGCAGGGCGTCACAGGCATGGCTGATCTTAGCCAATGATGTCGATTTAAGTCGTTTGTGCGAGTTGTTCTGGCACTCGCTCAAGCGGGTCATGTTTTTTACCTCATACCCATCCAGTTAAAGCGCAAAGATTCTACTTTGGCTTCTTTCCCCCGTAATACGTCACCAGCCTATTTAAGTTAAGAGGTCGCAGGGTTGACTAAAATCAATTCTAATATCTTGTAATTAGATACGTGCATCTAATAATGTCGTTTTATTAAATATTAAATCCTCTTTAAACTTCCCTCCAACGTAAACGACAGGTTTTTACCTTCAGGAGCATTGTCATGGCGCTTAAATTGGAACACACACACAGAGAACCGAGGCTGTCTGAAATCGCAACTCAGATTTCCGATATTTTACAAGACATTAGATTTGGTTCGGTTGAAATTATTATTCACGAAGGCAAAGTTGTGCAAATAGAGCGTAAAGAGAAATTACGCTTTGATAATAAATAAAATAATTACCCATTTCTACCGTAAAAAAACGGCGATAAAAATACTATACGAGAGATAGCAGCCTGACCGGACCACCGGATGGTATAGATTTTTTTTGAGGACTAAAACTATGAAACATTTTAAACGCACCGCTTTAGCCAGCGTGATTAATCTGGCTTTATTCGGTATTCCCGATGCCCATGCCGATACCGAAGCCCTGGAGCGGCGCATCCGGGAACTGGAAAGCCGATTGGAAAAACTGGATCAGGCCGGGGCGTTATCCAGCAAGCCGGTTGCAGCAACTCCCGAAGTGGAAAAGCTGACCCGAAAAGTGAACACCTTGGAACGTAAACTGGAAGTGCAGGATGAAGTCACTGCAGGTGCGTTCCAAAAGTTGCCGGTATTCGATGCAGGTGCGGATGGATTCAAGATTACTTCCTCGGATAAGAAACACCAGGTGCGGATACGCGGTGCGGTACAAACCGACGCGCGTTTCTGGCTTAATGACAACACGTCCAGGTCAACCGACAAATTCGAGGTCAAGCAAGCGCGTATCTGGCTGGAAGGTTACTTTTTTAAAGACATTTATTTTAAAATCATGCCCGACTTTGCGGCGAGTAGCAATATTCTGCCGGATGCTTATCTCGACTACGCCTATCATCCTGCGGCCAGCCTGTTGGTCGGCAAGTTCAAGCCCTCAATCAGTCTTGAACGGTTACAGGGCGACTCGGACGGCACATTCCTGGAACGCGGTTTCCCAACTTATTTGGCGAGTAACCGCGACGTAGGCATACAACTGCATGGCGCGTTCTCCAAGCCGGGTTATAAGGCAGAGACCGTAGCCGGGCCTATCGATACCAAGAATACGTTCACCTATCAGATAGGTGTTTCAAACGGCTCCGGGGACGATGGCAGCCCTAACAATAATTCGCCCGATACCGACAACAATAAAGAAGTGGTCGGACGTTTATTTGCCCATCCGTTCCATCACACCGGCTACTCCTGGCTGGAAGGCTTGGGACTTGGTGTGGCGGGTTCTGTTGGTAACCCGGATAAGCAGGGCCTCAAAGCTCAGGCTACGCCAATAGGCAGAACTACGTATCTTGATTATACCAAGCTTAATACCGGTTTCGCCGCGCCGACATCGGATGGCGCTACTTACCGTATTTATCCGCAGGCTTACTGGTTTTCAGGTCCGTTCGGCGCCATTGGCGAATATGTTATTTCATCCCAGCATCTGGTTAGCGGAAGAACGGATGTCAAGCAGGATAATAAAGCCTGGCAGATCCTGGCTTCTTATGTGGTCACCGGAGAAGATAATAGTTTTGCCGGCGTCAAGCCCATTCAGAATTTTGATCCGCTGAAAGGCAAGTGGGGGGCCTTGCAGCTTGCAGCACGCTATAGCGAACTGGATGTCGACGATGCGACTTTCCGAATTGTTGATCCGAACCTGTCCGCTTCAAAGGCCAAAGCCTGGACGCTGGGCGCCAACTGGTATCTTAACAGCAATGCCATCATTCGGGCGGATTATGAAAATGTATCTTTTGACGGCGGTGCGGCCAGAGGCCGTGACATGCCCAACGAATCAATTTTTGCCACACGTTTCCAATTATCGTTCTAAACAACCTGAGCTAAGGAATTTTATTTATGAATAAAAACTTTACCAACATCGTCTTTGCGGCCGTATTGGCCGTATTGGCAGCCAGTGAGGTGCGTGCGGCGGAGATTAATCTGCTCAACGTATCTTATGACCCGACACGCGAGTTGTATAAAGACTACAACACCGCCTTCAGCAAATACTGGAAAGCCAAAACCGGCGATACCGTAACGATCAATCAATCCCATGGCGGATCCGGAAAACAGGCGCGTTCCGTACTGGAAGGCCTGGAAGCCGACGTGGTTACGCTGGCGCTAGGTTATGACGTCGATCAGCTTTACCAGAAGCGCAAACTGATTCCGGAAAACTGGCAAAGCTTGCTGCCTAACAACAGTTCACCTTATACGTCCACTATCGTATTTCTGGTGCGCAAGGGCAATCCGCTGAAAATCAAGGATTGGGATGACATCGTCAAACCCGGCGTCAGCATCGTGACGCCGAATCCGAAAACCTCCGGCGGCGCGCGTTGGAACTATTTGGGCGCTTGGGCCTATGCGCTTAAAGCGAACAATAATGATGAAGCGGCGGCTAAAGCCTTTGTCGGCAAGTTATTCAAAAACGCTGCGGTATTGGACACCGGGGCTCGCGGTTCCACCACTACGTTTATCGAACGGGAAATCGGCGATGTGTTGATTGCCTGGGAAAACGAAGCCTACTTAGCCTTGCGTGAATTCGGCGCGGACAAGTTTGAAATTGTCACACCTTCATTGAGTATTTTGGCTGAGCCGCCAGTCGCCGTAGTTGAGGATGTGACGCGTAAGCACGGCACTACCGAAGTAGCGACCGAGTACCTGAAGTATTTATACAGCAAGGAAGGCCAGGAAATTATAGGCAAAAACTTTTATCGCCCAACCGATCCTGAAATAGCTGCCAAGTACGCCAAGCAATTCCAACCCTTGGAGCTGGTGAAAATCGATAAATTCGGCGGCTGGGATGCGGCGCAGAAAAAGCATTTTGCCGATGACGGTGTGTTTGACCAGATTTACGGACCGGGAAAATAAGTCGCTGTTTGTTTATAGCGAGTAGAAAGGCAGGGTGGGCAGGTTTTTTGTCCGCCCTGCACTGTTTTTGCAAAACTCCCTATCAGTATAGAGAGTGAGGCACAGCACAACATCGGGGTTTTTTCAAATGAGAGAAATTATGCTTACTCATATTTTTAATGCGCGATTTATTCGCCATGCTCTTTATCCGCTGGGTTTACTTGCGCTACTTTTGGCTTTCAATGTGAGTGCTAAAGAATATACGTTACTGAATGTCTCTTATGATGTATCTCGTGAGTTATATCGAGACGTTAACGCCGCATTTGCCGATTACTGGCTAAAGGAAACCGGCGATAAAGTGACGATTCAGCAATCGCACGATGGTTCCACCAAGCAGGCCGCCGCTGTCATAGCCGGTCTGGAAGCGGATGTGGTGACGATGAATCAGCAAACGGATGTCGACAAGCTTGCGTCCAAGGGCTTGGTGAGTAAGGACTGGCGTACCCGTTTCCCTGATAACAGCGCGCCTTACACGTCGACCACGGTATTTTTGGTGCGTAAAGGCAACCCTAAAAATATCAAGGACTGGGACGATCTGGTTAAATCCGATAACGTCGTTATCCTGTCCAATCCTAAAACATCGGGCAATGCCCGTTACAGCTATTTGGCGGCATGGGGTTATGCCTTACGCAAATTGGGCAGTGAAGAAAAAGCACAGGAATTTGTTACTCAACTGTTCAAGCATGTCCCGGTTTTGAGTACCGGAGGACGCGCAGCAACCAATGCCTTTATTCAGAACAATACCGGCGATGTGTTGCTAACGTTCGAAAACGAAGCCTTTTTGATTGCAAATGATCTGGGTGCGGACAAGTTTGATGTGGTTATACCTTCAACCAGTATAGAAGCCGATCATCCGGTCGCGATTATCGATCCGATCGTCAGTAAAAAAGGTAACGAAAAGGTTGCCGAAGCTTATCTTAACTTTCTCTGGACCGATGCCGGCCAGGAAATAATCGCCAAACATCATTATCGTCCGCGCAATCCTGAAATTCTTGCTCGTCACGCCGATGAATTCGCCAAGCTGGAGCTGTTTTCAATTAATGACATCATCCCGGAGGGTTGGGCGGCCGCACAACGCATCCACTTTGCCGATGGAGGATTATTCGATCAAATTTATAAAAAGGAATAAGTTGAGCAAGCTATCCAATCAACAAAAAGGTGGTTAAAGATAAAAAACCATCGATTGGATGGAATTACGATGACCTGTTGGGGGATGGCACCCGACCGACAGGAATTAATTTTTTGAGGGCAACAATGAAATCAACGTTATCTATTGTCGGTTTAGCGACACCGCCGCTTTCGCAAAGCAATCAATCACCCGTGGAGAGCGGCAATGTCACGAAGTAGTATTATGCCGGGTTTTCGTCCGACGATCGGTTTCACCCTGATCTATTTGAGCCTGATCGTTTTAATTCCGCTAAGCACTCTGGTGTTTCAAAGTTTTCAGCTGAATTGGGACGATTACGTCCATATCATAACCAACAAGCGCGTACTGTCGTCGTTTCGGGTCAGTTTTTCCACCGCGCTGGTGGCCGCTTTGATTGCCGGATTCTTCGGCTTTATTGTCGCTTGGGTGCTGGTGCGTTATTCATTTTTCGGCAAACAATTTTTTCATGCCTTGATCGATTTCCCTTTTGCCCTGCCGACAGCCGTTGCCGGTATCGTCTTGGCAACTATTTTCCAGCCGAGCGGATTTCTGGGTAAATTACTGATTGATACCTTTGGCGTACAGGTGGCCTTTAAACCGGTGGGTATCGTGATGGCGCTGATTTTTATCAGCATCCCGTTCGTCGTGCGTACCGTCGAACCGGTACTGCTGGAATTCGAAACATCAATGGAAGAAGCCGCATCAAGTTTGGGCGCTACACGCTGGCAAGTGTTCAGCAAAGTCATTTTCCCGAACGTCCTTCCCGCTTTGCTGACCGGTTTCGCGCTGGCTTTTGCCAGAGGCGTGGGCGAATACGGCTCAGTCATCTTTATTGCCGGCAATATTCCTTATGTATCGGAAATTGTGCCGCTGTTGATTGTGACCAAGCTGGAACAGTTCGACATAGAAGGCGCCACGGCTATCGCCCTGACCATGCTGGTGATCTCTTTCGTGCTGCTGCTGTTGATTAATTTGCTGCAATTTTGGGTGCGTAAGCGCTCCGGACAATTATGAGGAAGATTCGACTATGAGCGCTGTTACCCAACCCATAAACCCGGCCAAATTGGTCGCGCGTCAACAACTGGCTTTGCAAGATGCGGATTGGGTCAGATGGAGCTTGATTGCAATTGCGGTAAGCTTTATCGGCCTGTTTATCTGCCTGCCTCTGGGCCTGGTGATTGTCAAAGCCTTATCTAAAGGCGTCGAGGCCTATTGGGCTGCATTATCTGAGCCCGACACGCTAGCCGCTATCAGGTTGACCTTATTGACCGCATTGATCACCGTGCCGTTGAACACGGTATTCGGCGTTGCCGCCGCCTGGGCAATTACCCGTTTTGAATTTAAAGGCAAAAGTCTGTTGACCACCTTGATCGACCTGCCGTTTTCAGTGTCGCCGGTTATTTCGGGATTGATTTTCGTGCTGTTGTTCGGCGCGGAGGGCTGGTTTGGCGACTGGCTGATAGCGCATGATGTAAAAATCATCTTTGCCGCCTCCGGCATTATCCTGGCTACCGTATTCATTACCTTTCCTTTCGTGGCGCGGCAGCTGATTCCGTTGATGCAGGAAATGGGCAGTCAGGAAGAAGAAGCGGCGCTGTCATTGGGCGCAAGTGGCTGGAAGACTTTTTGCGCGGTGACCCTGCCCAACATTAAATGGGCATTGCTGTACGGCGTGTTGTTGTGTAACGCCAGGGCGATGGGTGAATTCGGCGCGGTTTCCGTGGTTTCCGGTCATATCCGGGGCTTGACCAATACCCTGCCGTTGCATGTCGAAGTCAATTATAACGAATACAACATAGTCGGCGCCTTTGCCGGAGCTTCAATTCTGGCCGGATTGGCGGTTGTGACGTTGGTTTTAAAAACGGTTTTGGAATGGCAGCAAGCCAAACGATGACCACAATGATTTTATTTTTGAGATTCCCACTATGAGCATTTTACTTTCCAATATCAGCAAAAATTTTGGTACGTTTGCCGCACTGGATCATATTAATCTGGAAATCCCGGAAGGCGAGCTGGTGGCCTTATTAGGGCCTTCCGGTTGCGGCAAAACCACGCTGTTGCGCATCATTGCCGGTCTTGAAAGCGCTGATCAGGGGCGGGTATTAATTAGCGGCCAGGACAGGACCGATCATGATGTCAGCCAGCGCGGCATCGGTTTTGTGTTTCAGCATTACGCATTGTTCCGGCACATGACGGTGTTCGAGAACGTGGCGTTCGGCTTAAGAGTCAAGCCCCGCCGCGACCGGCCCAGCAACGATGTAATCACTAAAAAAGTCCATGCGTTGCTGGAGTTGGTGCAACTCGACTGGCTGCATGACCGTTATCCCGATCAACTGTCCGGCGGCCAGCGCCAGCGTATCGCCTTGGCTCGTGCCCTGGCCGTGGAGCCGGCGGTGTTATTGCTGGATGAGCCGTTCGGTGCGCTGGACGCCAGTGTGCGCAAGGATTTGCGGCAATGGCTGCGCAACTTGCATCACGACCTGAACGTCACCAGCATTTTTGTCACCCATGATCAGGAAGAAGCCATGGAAGTCGCCAGCCAGGTTGTGGTGCTCAATCATGGGCGCATCGAACAACAAGGCTCGCCCAGCGATATTTATGATCATCCGGCCAACGCTTTCGTGTCCCGCTTTATCGGGCAGACCAATATTTTTGACATGGAAGATCAAGATACCGATTGGCTGCAAACGGCTGGATTATCAACTGCGCACCAGAAAGGCAAGATTGTGCATGTACGCCCTCATGATATTGTTATTGAAAAATCGTCAGCCAATAGCGATGCCTTTGTAACCTTGAAAGACTGGCAGCATTTGGGCGCGCTGATCCGTATTGAACTGGTCAAGACCGGCGCCAACGGTCCGGCTGCAAGCGTTTATGCAGAAATGCCTAATGACCAGTTCAAGCGCTTGCATCTGAATAAAGGCGACAAAGTTGATTTGCGGATACGCCATGCGCATTGGTTTCATTAATTGACAGCTCAGCGAGTAAGGCATGCCCATCGGAGCGCTCGCCTTTATACACAAGCGTCTGCGGGCTGTCGTTAGGCGAGAAACATGCGATAGTCAGACCTCCCAGGTTTTAAAAACCTGGAAGGTCTGACGTGCAACGTTTTGACACAGAGGGGACGTTTCGAATCGAGCAACATGTTCCATCCTGCTTGATTCGAAAGTTACCCCCTTCGGCTACGCTCAGGACAGGCATGGCGCTGGATAACTATTTCCGGGATGACGACTTTTGGGCGGCGTTGTGTGTAACGATGAGCGCGGCGCGTGGGAACGATAAAATCACCGTATTTTTAATTACATCTTAAAAACTTCGTACCCTTCGTGTCTTCGTGGTTTTATGCTTTAATTTGAAGCCGATGGGGAGTCGTGCCGCCCCACACTACTTGCATATTTTAGACAAGGAACATCCCAAAAAATGAATTTAAGTCAAATTGAACTGCTCCGCGTTCTCCAGGAAAATGATTTCAGCCTTTCCAAAGCGGCGGAAAAAATGCACATCGTGCAATCGGCGGTCAGTCGGCAATTACAGCTTTTTGAAGCCGAGCTGGGTTCCCCTATCTATGAACGGCAGGGCAAAAAACTGATAGGCTTGACCTCCTTGGGGCTGCGCATCATGGAGGAAGTCGCAACCATCAACCTGGCCAAAAACAATATCCAGACCATAGCCGCCGACTATATCGACAGCAACCAAGGCGTTCTGCATATCGCCACCACGCACACCCAGGCCAAGTATTTTTTGCCGAAACCTATCCTGCGTTTCAGGGAAAAATATCCGGGCGTCAGGATTTACATGATTGAAGCGTCGCCCGAGCAGCTGATTAATAAACTGCACACCCGGAAAGCCGATATTGCCATCTGCACCGAGAAAGTCGGCGAAGATACCGACTTGATCGTCAAGCCCTGCTATGAATGGCATCATGCGGTGGTGGTGCCAAAAAGTCATCCGCTGAGCGAGGGTGAAATTTCTCTTAAGCGACTCGCCTCTTATCCGATACTCACCTACAGCTTCGGTTTTACCGGGCGCTCAAATATCGAGACCGCATTTAAAAACACCGACATGGAACTGGATATTATCCTGGCCGCCGCCGATACCGACGTGATCAAGACTTATGTCCGTCTGGGGATGGGAGTTGGCATTATTGCCGGTATGGCGTATGACCCGGCAATGGATCAAGATCTGGTTGCACGGGATTTATCGCATCTTATTCCCAGTTCAAAAACCAAGATCGCCTATTTAAAGAACAACTACCTGCCTTTATACACGCAGCACTTTATCGACGAGCTGCTGGTTGCGGCTAAAGAGCTTGATCTCCACTAAGGAGCGGGATTCAAATAGCTTAAGGAATGCGCAGCGGTAACCAAATAAAGCACGTGTTTTTAGAGTTCTCATTACGGTTTGTCGTATAGTCGGAGTGCAAGCTTTGCTTGCGCTTGCAGGTAAAGCCTACACTCCATCCTTAAGTTGATGCGTATGACCAAAGAAAAGCCAAGGACTCAATCAAAATCTTTGATCAAGAACAGTATCTGAACTCATAATTTAATTATGTTATGAATAATACAATAATGTTATTATCATAACATGAATTGGATTATTTTAATTATGTCCCTGCCTACTGAAAACGCGACGATTCGTATGCGGGTATGGCGAGCTGTCAAGGCTTCAGGTGCCGCTGTGCTGCGTGATGGCGTTTATCTGTTGCCGGAACGGGATAACTGTCGTTTGTCATTTGAAGCCATAGCTGTCGATGTGCAATCAGGCGGCGGAACTACGAGCCTGATGCGAGTTGAAGCACTGGATGGCAGCGATTTTTCAGGTTTCTTTGATCGTCACGAGGCTTATGCTTTTTTATTGATTGATGTCGATAAAGTCGGTGATGACTTCGCTGTTACCGGCAACGCTCAAGATGCCCTCAAACAGCTACGAAAGCTACGCAAGACGTTCGCCGGACTTGTTGAAACCGATTTTTTTCCAGGCGAAGCTCAAAAGCAAGCCGATACCGCCTTGCTGGAACTGGAGCTGAAGGCTAACCGAATATTGGCGCCGGATGAGCCCCACTCGATCGATGCGGTCATGCCCGATTTATCCGTTAGCGATTATCAAGCACGGCTTTGGGCAACTCGTCAGCGTCCCTGGGTGGATCGTTTGGCTTCCGCCTGGCTAATCCGCCGCTTTATCGATCCGCAAGCCCGCTTTGTCTGGTTGGAGTCAATCGCCGATTGTCCGGCTGATGCGCTGGGTTTTGATTTTGATGATGCCACCTTTAGTCACATCGGTTCTCGCGTAACGTTCGAGGTGCTGCTGGCGAGTTTTGCGCTGAATCATCCAGGCTTAAAGCGATTGGGGTTGTTGGTGCATTATCTCGATGTCGGCGGCATCCAACCCCTCGAAGCGATTGGTGTTGAAACGGTATTGGCAGGATTGCGCGACACTGTCAGCAATGATGATCAACTGTTAGCTTCCGCCAGTGCTGTTTTTGATAGTTTGTTGGCGGCTTTTGAGAAAGGAGTAACTTCTAATGGCTCGACTTGAAAAAACCTCAACCGATAACACCTTAACCCGACCTGATCCGGTGAGTTTCCGGCAGGCCTTCCGTTTCTGGCTAAAACTCGGCTTTATCAGCTTCGGCGGCCCAGCCGGGCAAATCGCCATCATGCACCAGGAATTGGTCGAGCGGCGGCGCTGGATTTCGGAAAGGCGTTTTCTGCATGCGCTGAATTACTGCATGCTATTGCCGGGGCCTGAAGCGCAGCAACTCGCGGTATATCTCGGCTGGCTGATGCACCGCACCTGGGGCGGCGTGGTCGCAGGGCTGTTGTTTATCCTGCCGTCGCTGTTCCTGTTGATGCTGCTAAGCTGGATCTATCTGGCCTACGGTCATGTACCTGCCATTGCCGGTGTGCTTTACGGTATCAAACCCGCCGTCACAGCTATCGTGCTGTTTGCGGCGTACCGCATCGGCTCGCGGGCTTTAAAAAACGGGCTACTGTGGGTTTTAGCGGCGCTGGCCTTTGTCGCGATCTTCGCATTGCATGCGCCGTTCCCGTTGATCGTATTGATCGCGGCCTGCCTCGGAGCCATTGGCGGACGCATCGCTCCTGACAAATTTGCCGTGGGCGGCGGGCATGGCGCGGTTAAACAAAGCTACGGCCCCGCGTTGATCGATGACGACACGCCGACGCCGGATCATGCCCGGTTCCGTTGGACGCACCTGCTTAAAATCGCAGCGGCAGGATTGGTTTTGTGGGGCGGCGTGATCGGATTCTTGTGCGGACAATACGGCTGGAACGGTGCGTTGACGCAAATGGGCTGGTTTTTCACCAAGGCGGCGCTGCTGACTTTCGGCGGCGCTTATGCGGTCTTGCCTTATGTGTATCAGGGCGCAGTGGAACATTACCATTGGCTGAGCGCCACGCAAATGATCGACGGCTTGGCGCTGGGCGAAACCACGCCCGGTCCGCTAATCATGATCGTCACCTTCGTCGGCTTTCTGGGCGGCTGGAGCCAGTTGCCGTTCGGCCCGGATGCGTTGTTAATGGCCGGCGTGGTCGCGGCGGTCGTAGTCACTTATTTCACCTTCCTGCCCAGTTTTTTGTTTATCCTGGCGGGCGGTCCGTTGGTAGAATCCACGCACGGCAATTTAAAATTCACCGCGCCGCTGTCGGCAATTACCGCGGCCGTGGTGGGCGTGATTCTCAATCTTGCGGTATTTTTTGCATGGCATGTGTTCTGGCCGCAAGGTTTCGCCGGACATTTCGACGGCATTGCCGCACTGATCGGCGTATGCGCTTTGATGGCGCTGTTCCGATACAAGGCGGGCGTTATTCCGGTCATCGCCGCTTGCGGTGCGGCCGGGTTGTTGTTCTTGTTTATCAAACCCTGGCTGGTCCAGTATGGAGTTTTCTTATGAAGTCGTTACGTTGGTCTCAAATAGGTATTATCGTTTTGTCTGTCTGGGTTGCCGGGCAATCCGTTGCACAACAAGCATTCAATAGCCCGGTTGCATTGGATACGGTCAAAATCGAACAGCTCACCGGCATCAAGGGAAAGTTGGATGCGGCCGAGTCTGTTTTTAAGGTCAGTCAGCCCCGCGCCGATCTGAATGCCATCGTCGCAGGCGTCAAAATGACCCCGCCAATGGGATTGACCTCCTGGGCGGGATTTCAGGCGGTAGGCGATCAAGTCATGGTGATGGGCGACATCGTGTTGCAGGAAGACCAGATCAATCCGGTGATGAGCACGGCGCTGGAAAACGGCATTGAGGTCACCGCACTGCACAACCATTTTCTCTGGGATACGCCCAGAATTATGTTCATGCATATCGGCGGCATGGGCAATCTGGAGACGCTCGCTACCGGTGTCGGCAAGGTCTTTGCTAAAGTTCAGGAAACGCGTAGCGGTAAGAAGCCGGCGGCTGCAATCAAACTTGATGCAGCCAAAACGTCGCTTGATCCCAAACCGATTGAAGCCATCATCGGCGCGCCGGTTGAAAAAACAGGCGAAGTTTATAAAGTGACGCTGGGCCGCACAACCCAAATGAACGACCACAGTGCGGGTAAAGCGATGGGGGTCAATACCTGGGCGGTATTCGCCGGTAGCGACGAGAAAGCTATCGTCGAGGGTGATTTCGCGATGCTCGAATCCGAGCTTCAAGGCGTATTGAAAGCCTTGCGAGGTGCAGGCATCAATATCGCCGCCATTCATCATCACATGGTAAATGAAACGCCGAAGATCGTTTTTTTGCACTATTGGGGGGCAGGCTCTGTCAGCGACTTGGCGAAGGGAATCAAAGCCGCACTCGATACCCAGGCAAAATCATAGAGCCCGCCAGGCCATGATCCGATACGCCCTAAAAATCATCTTTTCAACAGCTATTCTCATAGCCGTTGCCGAGTTGGCTAAGCGCAGCTCTTTTTGGGCTGCTGCTTTGGCCTCTTTGCCGCTCACCTCGCTACTGGCGTTCGTCTGGCTCTATCTTGATACAGGAGATATTGAGAAAGTAGCTGCGCTTTCCGACGGTATTTTCTGGCTAATTTTACCGTCGCTGGTGCTATTTATCGTTTTGCCGCTGTTACTTCGTTACGGTCTTGGATTCTGGTTAAGCTTGGGTGTTGCTTGTTTTGCTACCGCTACCGCCTATTTCGGCATGATTAAAGTTTTAGGGGCGTTTGGTATTCGCATTTAGCCTGGTGGGTAGGTTTTTTATCTTTGCGTCATCGAGAGAGTATCGTACACAACACCATAAATAGTCATAGGGTGATGGTATGACTCTGTTCATCTTATAATTTTTATTTGGCTTGCCCCATATTGGGCTGCTCCCAGATAAGCAAGCCGGACAGAAAAGTTATTTCCTGAAGAAAGCTACAATCTTTTAGTTGATACATTAAAACCTACAATACCGGCAAACTCATTGCCGCTATTTTGTTCCGGTACAGACACGCCCATATATAGTTGAAACCGTGATGTTATGTTCAATAACATATTAACCGTGGCGCCCGACAACGAGTGATGTCCACTGATATAATCCATTTGTAATGACAATCTATCTTGGATCAGTGTAATTTCAGTACCGGTCATAAAACCAATTTGTCGTGATGTTCCGGTCAAAGCAGCGTTAGCGATATAAGGGCCGGCATGTATCAATAGCCATGGCGTAACATCATACCGATTGTCTAAATAAGTATAGTCATACCATAATTGCGGCTGTAGATTCACCATAGCCAGCCCGTTCTGTGAACCGGCGACTATGGAGAGATCATCATTGACAGTGAATGTTTTGGCGACGTTAAAAAATGTATCGCCCTGAAATTGTTTGTTACCGCCTAATATCTGAGTGTTTATCAACGCTAAACTAAAATCCCATCCGTGAATGGCTGAATAGCCAACGACTATATTTTCGAATGTACCGGCCCGGTATACATCTGTTTCTGCATTAGCTGTCCAAGCATCTTCCTTATCGGTAACGGGATTAATTTTTAAGCGTTTTTGTTGGCGATGCGACTTTGTTTTATGTTGGCTATCAGCAGCATAGTCAACACCGCTATACATTAAACCTGCAATTATTAAGATAAGGGCTACCGGATAATTATGCGCAATACCCTTAATGACAATTCCAAGCATGATTATTCTGTCAGTTAAAATATTATATTTTATTATATAACCTCTTAACGCAACGGAAAGAGCTGATTTTCAAGATTCAACCGCTGTTTTTAGAATCATCCTTTAGCGCGGGGGAGATTTAATATATGACGAATAAGCTCATCATCGACGGTTCCCACGGAGAAGGCGGCGGGCAAATCCTGCGCAGCGCGTTGAGTCTGTCCGCCATCACCGGGCGTCCGGTGCGCATCGAGAAGCTCCGCGCGAACAGGAAAAAGCCGGGGCTGGCGGCGCAGCATCTGACTTCGGTACGGGCGGCGGCGATGCTCTGCGACGCCGAAGCGAAGGGCGCGGAACTCGGCTCGCAAACGCTGCAATTCATTCCCCGCAAGCCGGTTCGGGCCGGCGATTATTCTCTGGACGTGGCCCATGCACGGGAAGGCGGCAGCGCCGGCGCGGTCATGCTGGTGCTGCAAACCTTGCTGCCGCCGCTGGCGTTGGCTACGGGCGTATCCAACGTTATGTTGCGCGGAGGCACGCATGTCGACATGAGCCCTTCCTACGATTATGTGCATGATGTCTGGCTGCCCACGCTCGCCCGCATGGGCGTGCGCGCCGAGCTTTTTCTGGTGCGATCCGGCTGGTACCCGGTGGGGCGGGGCGAAGTGAGGCTGCGGATCGAGGGATCAGGAGAATTGCTTCCCTTGCGCCAGGAACATCGCGGCCCGTTGCGAGCGGTTACGGGACGCGCTCTGGTTGCCAACCTGCCCGCCCATATTTGCGAGCGAATGGCTGCCCATGCGCGCGATCTTCTGGAGCAGGCCGGGATGGCGGCGGAAATCGAGGCGGTCGTTATGAAGGCGGCCTGCCCCGGTGCCGGTTTGTATTTGACGGCGCATTACGAAAACAGCTTGGCCGGTTTCGGCGTCCAGGGGAAGCGCGGCAAGCCCGCCGAGCAAGTTGCCGAGGAAGCCTGTTTTGCGCTCCTGCATCACTATCGATCAGGCGCGACTCTGGAACAGCATCTCGCCGACCAGTTGATTTTGCCTGCCGCCTTATGCCGGGGCGAATCAGTGTTCGGCGTCGAGCGCATCAGTCCGCACCTCGTCACCAACGCTTGGGTGGTTGAGCGTTTCGGACTGGCGCGGATAGACATCGCCCCGGCCGCCGACGGAACCGGTTTCGTCAAAATCCTTGCAGGCGGGTAACGCCCTCATGATCCCCATTCAAGACCTTCTCCATCGCATCCGCTGGGACCCGGAATTCGGCCGCGGCGAGTTCGTCATCGGCTACTACGACCGGGTCGAGCACGAAATCATCCGCGTGCCGTTTCGCGAAATCGCATTGCCAAAGGACGGCCCCGGCGTTTTCGAACTGATCGACCATGAGGGACAGGTGCATACCATTCCCTTGCACCGGGTCAGGTCGGTTTACAAGAACGGCGAGTTGATCTGGCATCGGGAGTGAGCGGGGGATGTCCATGCCGTCATGATCAGCAAAGCGTATAAGGTCGCTGCATTGAAGGACAGTCGGAATCGTTTGATTGCTGCCTGATGTACTTATCGCCATAAACCATCCTGATAATTTCCCTCTTGGCTTCCAGCCAGTCGCGCAGTTCATTCCCAGGCTTAAATTCACGTTTTTCCGCTTTGTAATAGGCCGCTTCGGCGATCATCGATTTAAGGTTTACATCCAGCTCGTAGACAGGGACGGGATTCTCCGGAGTAAACCCAAACTTAACAAGGCCTAAAACGGTTTGCGGCGAGCTGTTTTTAATGCCGATTTCCAGAGGTTCCAATTCTGCCAACGTGCCGAAAAGACGATCCCATATCGAAAAGACCGCGCCGTAGTTGGTGTCGTGCTCGTTACGTTCCGTTGAATGGTGCGCACGGTGCAAATAGGGCGCGATGATGACCTGCCCCAAGCGTTTCTCGCCGCGAAATGAAATATTGGTGTGATGAAACATGATGAACAAGGTCAATAGGGTTTCATTGATCAGCACCATCGTTGCGTCTACGCCGAGCAAGATAATGTAAGCCGATTTCAGCGCGGTGATGATTAACAGCTCGACAATATGCAGCCGAAATGCGGTCGAGACATTCAAGTGAGGATCGTTGTGATGCACTTTGTGGAACATCCACAGGCCATCAAAGCGGTGACTGAGTCTGTGCCAGCAATAGAGCATCAAATCGAGCAATACAAACGACAGCAGGGCTTTCCATGCAGGATTGGCGATGTAACTCAGCAGTCCCCGGTCTGAATAGTGTTCGGCGACCATCAACAAGGGGGTTGCCGACAGTAACGAGATAACGAGACTGTTAAAAACAAACAGGCTGACATTGGTTCGATAAGACTGACGCGACTGTTTAAGGGATAAGCCGCGCTTGGGATAGTTAAGCTCAAGAGCCGACAGGACGACAAATGCAATAAGCAGGATCAATGTCGCCAGTTCTCCCGACATGCTTGAGAGTCCTGTTAAATAGGACTCAACAAAGGTGATGAGTGACGTAATTTCGCTGGACATTGTCTTTACCTCGATACAAATTTACGTGAACCTAGTACAACGATATCTTAAGTATAAGCGGTGACAATTTGATGAAAAGGCTGGGTGATAATTCCGATGTGCTCGGGCTCTTTACTTAAGAAAACGTTTTGATTAAATACCAGCAAAATCCACGCCACAAACTGCTTTTTAGCCGAGGAAGGCCGCAAGGTGCAGTCAATGCCTCCCTGCAAGCCATGATTGCCAAAGGTTTGAGGTTTATGAAGAAGAACGGGGATTGCAGAGAGCGTTGGAAGAAGGTTTATGGGTTAGCCGCCGGATTGCATCAGTCCGGTGCAATTGTTCTTTTTTACGCACCTTCGCAACACCAAACCACCAAGCGCCGTTATTATGGCAATCGGGATGCCGCGGGTGGGCCGGATTTTTTGCCCACCCGTACAAATACGAAATCACCCAAAGTCAGGTAATGCCTTTTTCCAGGCCCCCCAGGCTACTTGTCTAACACACGTATTCTCTCGATTTGAGAGTCGTTACGCATCCGCGCTATTTAGCCAAAGATCGTGCTTATTACATAGACTTAGCGCGTATACCGCGCCGCTGTAGTTTTTAAGCGTAAATGTTGAAACAGCCGCACTGTCCTTGGTTGGGTCAAACAAATGTTCATCGATAAACTTATAGTTCTTATCTAACAGGACATGCTTAACAATGTAATGTTCGTAGCCTTTTATTTCGTGGGGAGTGACAATTTTTACCGTGGTAATGTCTTCGGCTTTGGTAATTTCAATCGTGGGTAAATGGGTGGCGACTTTTCCCGCCCAGCGCCCCGGCGCTTCTTTTGTATAATAAATATCCCTTGATGCCGTTGCCTGCTCATCGCCGGCAGCCAGTGCCAGGGTGGGGGCGATCAGGCTAGCGCCTGCACTTGCTACACTTAAGCGAATAAAATCGCGACGTTCCATAGTAATTCCTTGTTATTGGTTAGTGACTAATAGCGGATTAAATTTGATGCGGTAAAAACTTATGTTTCCTGGTTCTTATGGCTACCTCGCACATTAAATGCACCATTAAATTTCATCCTCATTGCTTGGATTTAAGCTGATTGGGATACCAAAAAGTTGTATGACACTGTTCGCAGGTTTCATCGACTCGGCCTCCGATTTCACGCAAAGCCGCTGGATTCTTTGCCTCTATCGCTGCCAGCGTTTCTTCGGCTGTCGCCTGAAGTTGTTGCGCATACCTGAAAAAAATCTCCGGCTTCGCATCAATTAATTGCTGAATTTCTTCAGGACTTTTTTTGACGCCGGGGATTTCAAATTTCGAGTCCTTTATCGCTACGAGACGACCGCCTTCGCTCAACCGCACGGCCGCGTAAAGCAGCGTGGCGGCGTATTGCCTGGCCGCCGCCCATTCTTGGTCCGTATGCGGCTGTTTCTCTCCTATGCCGGACTTGCTGACTGAGTTCCAAACTCCGTCAGAGGCGGGAGCAATCAACGACAGCATCAGCTCTTGAATCGTGGCTGACGATTCAAGACTTTCCTTCTGGTCGCGGATGACCGATTTCTGCGAACACGCTGAAAATACCGATAGCGCTATTACGATGAGGGCGAACTTTAAGGTTAAGAGCATCTGAATGTTGGGTTATTGATAAAAACGTCAGTTGTTTCCCGCGCATCGGTTAATTCCGGGCCGGTCGACAAATGATGAACATTAATTGATCGCAAAGCAATAGAACAGACCCGCTCCGCCGGTTTTAACCAGGTTTTCCTGCCCGCAGCCTTTGCTGGCATGCGCTGAATTCCAGGACGTATTGCCCCCGCCGGTACGATCGAAATGCCCCACTTGAGCCGAACCGTCTTCAGCGCTGCTGGTGTAATTTTTACAGGTATGGTCGGCTGCATCGGTAAAAGCGGTGCCGTCGGGTTGAGAACCGGTAAGAATATCGTGCTGGTTGGGCTTGTCCCCGGCGCCGTTAACCGTTTCATTTTTCTCAGTGAGCACTGTTGTTCTGCTCAGGTTATTACCGAGTCTTGCGAGCTCCAGCGTGTTGCCATGTAAATGTGCAATGTTTTTAGCTACTTCGGCGCCTTTCGCGTTGTGCCAAGGGCCTGAGCCGATACGGTCGCGAGCATTGATTACGGGCTGACCGTCAGCGGCTTGTGTACTCAAATAGGCGTGCCAAGTCTTATTGACGCTTCCTGCGGCTTCCGCCAGCTTTTGGCAATGTGCATCGGCTCCGGCCAAGCCGCCAAGCTCTGCACCTTTTCCTATCCCTACGCTGGTGACAAAAAAGCTCAGCGGTTCTTTGGGTTTCGTATCAGCGGCAGGAATAGGCACCGCTGTCGGAGCGGGTGCCGGTGCAGCGACGGGCGTCACAGATGCAGGCTGATCCGCGGCTATGGCGAGTGAAGTGCTTAACAGCAGCGAACCCAACAGGATTGTATTTTTCATAGTATTTTTCTTTTTAATATTTAAGTAATGGGCTGGCGGGGTTGCGGTTTTGGAGCTTTAAGCGAATCCAATCGCGTGCCCTGCAAGTCCGGCAACATGACCCTCAAACTGGCGATATACGGCAGCATAGCGCTAGAAAGTGAGCAGATTTCGTGCCATGGATTTAATCGCCCCTTGCTGTCGCTGGTGAGGAACACAAAGAATGATTTAGATGATTGTTTCAAAACATCTATTATTTTCGATTGAACTTTAGCGGGATCGGCTGGGTTTGAGCGGCTCGATACGGTCCACGGGCAATGTGTTGATTTAAAGGCAGCTCTCCAGCAGATGATATTGCGATAACAGCAGAATCAATTAACGCTCAGTTAAAAAGCAACTGTTGAATTACGTTCACTTCGTTGCCGATAGGCTGCGCATTGCTCAACAAGTCGGCCTGGTCGAGACCTGATAAGTGTCGTCTTTTTGCAGCGGCGAAAGCTTGCACAGCTTCGGGCAATCGGCGCCGGCTATGACTCGATCCAAGTCCGCGTGACTTTATCCAGTGCTCGTTTCTTATGCTGGCTTGGTAATTGCTTTGTCGTTGTGGCGAGCGCTTGCTTTATCAATCACTAACGGAATCAATACATGACGCTGACAACTACTTTTAAGATGCTACATAACAGCCCCGGTAGCACCGCCCGGTTTTCACCGGTTTTATCCCAAGCCATGCTGGGTGCAGTCGGCGTCCTGCTAAGCCTCTCTGCAAGCGCAGCCCCCAGCATCTATCCCACCGGCACGACGCGTTACGATCCGGCCAAGGCCTTCAATTCCTTCGTGCTGTTTACCGGTGGCGACAACATCGCTCACCTGATCGACCTGAACGGCAATTCGGTTCATGAATGGAAAGATGCCGCCAGCCACAGCACGCTGATCGATCCGGCTGTGAACGGCGGTAAGCTCGGCCATGTCTTCGTGACACTGGAAATGACCGAAGGTATAGGTACCGACTTGGTGCCGGGACAAGTTAGCCGGAAAGTTTCCAAGACGGTCGGCGAACTGGATTGGGACGGCAAAACCGTTTGGTCGTTCGGCGACAAAGCGCCTAGCGGTGCTGCCCAGCAACATCACGACTGGGCGCGGCTGCCGAACGGCAATACCGTCGTGCTGGCTAACCTCGTGCATCCGGTCAAAGGCTTTAAACAGCCGCAGGTGCTGGACGATGTCGTTTATGAAGTCAACCCGGCCGGGGAAGTGGTCTGGAAATGGATCGCATCCGAGCATATCAATGAATTCGGTTTCAGTCCGTCCGAACTCAAGCTGGTGCGTAATGCCGATATTGCCGATTACCTGCATGTGAACAACCTGAAAGTGGTCGGTCCCAATCGCTGGTTTGCTGCCGGTGACAAGCGATTCGATCCCGAAAACCTGCTGTTCGACGCGCGTAACGCCAATTTTATCGCGATCATCGACAAGAAGACCGGCAAGATCGCTTGGAGACTGGGGCCGCACTATAAGGCCGCCAGCGAAGAACAATCGCAGCCGCGCAATGTGCCGAGGCCGGTTGATCAGATCAGCGCCCAGCACGATGCCCATATTATTCCTGAAGGCTTGCCCGGTGCCGGTAACTTGCTGGTATTCGACAATCAGGGCTTGGCCGGTTACCCGACGGCGGCGGTTCCCAGAACCGGCGGCTCCCGGGTGCTGGAAATCGATCCGGTCAAGAACGAGATCGTTTGGCAGTACACCGGCGAAGATTCCGGAGGCCCCGCGTGGTCGTTTCGCAGCACTCATATCAGCGCCGCCCGCCGCTTGCCGAACGGCAATACCTTTATCGATGAAGGCCAGAGCGGCCGGTTATTCCAGGTGACCCGTGATGGCGACATCGTTTGGGAATACGTCAACCCGTATGTCCGTATCGGCAAGGATAAGCTGACCGGTCGAGCGACCGCCAACAACCAATTGTATCGCGGCCAACCGGTGCCTTATGAATGGGTACCGTCCGGTACGCCGCATTCCGAAAAAACGGTGGTTCCGCCTGAGTCAAGTCAAGCCAGCATTCCGCCTGGGCCTTGAAGCGCCGTAACTTGAGCGAGTTTTATTTTTAAACCATGAAGCGCATGAAAGGCATGAAGGATTTAACTTTTCATGTCCTCCATGCGCTTCATGATCATTGTTTAAGGATATGGCCGGCAGTAACTTCCCGATATGGATCGGTGAAATTTTTCCGTTCGCCCTGAGCTTGTCGAAGGGTGGGCGGAAAAATTTCGGGCCTACCGCGTCAAGCCGCTCATGCCTCGACAGGCTCAGCACGAACGGCTTGACGACCGAAAATAGCGATTCCGGGAAGTTATTTTTAACCAAATCCTAAACTAAATTTATGCATGATTCCTAACCATACGGCATTCATAATTTCACAGGAGAATTTAGATGTTTAGTTTTATCAACATTCAACGCTTAGCGTTGGCAACCTGCCTGGCCCTGAGCTTCGGTTTCGTATCGGCGGCCGATCTCGATCCCAAGGCGATTTCGATCAAGCTGCCCGATGACATTAAATGGGTCGCCAATCCCAGCGGCTCGGAATCCGCGGTATTGGTCGGCGACCCGTCCAAGCCGGGGCTTTATGTGGTGCTGAATAAATGGAAAGCGCATCACAACAGCAAGCCGCATTCGCATCCGAATGACCGCTTCATCACCGTGATTTCAGGCACTTGGTGGGTCGGTACCGGCAGCGATTACAACCCGGATAATTTGAAACCGGTTCCGGCGGGTAGTTTTGTTACTCACTATGGCAACGAAGTTCATTACGATGGCGCCAAGGATGGCGATACGATTTTGCAAATCGTCGGCATTGGTCCCGCGACATCAACCCCGGCACCGGCAAAATAATGGATAGGATTCGTACCTCGGCACGTTATCCTTAGAGAGATAGATCATGAACCTAATTAACTTTAAAGAATTCGAAGAAAGACAACTCGTTGCAAAAACCACTAACGAACAACTTTCCCTGGTAAAAGCGTTAACAACCGCTTTTTCTTTAAAAGGGTTATCAGTGCATCACGAAACGCTGTTGCCTCGAACAAAAAACTCTTCCGCTCATTACTATACAAAGAAAGACGAGTTGATTTTTGTACTAAATTTTTGTACTAAAAGGAAGTCCGTCAGTTAGGATGAACGGCGAAATCGTAAGACTAAAACCGGGAGATGTTTTCGGTTTTCCTTCCGGAGCGGGAATCCCTCATGTGATCGTCAATGAATCGGATGCTCCAGCCTTTTTTCTGTCCATTGGTTCAAGTTCAAGTTCAAGTGAAGATGAAGCAATCTATGCCTGAGCGAGTTACCGAGATAAAATTCAATATCGGGGCAAAAAAACGCCCAAATATCGGGAAACATCAGCTTGCCAAGCGATGATCAATAAGTGTTGCACAGCAGGTCTTGCGTTGTGCATGAGCGAGTTTTGATTTTGGGGAAATGCACAATGCAAGACTTGACCCCTGCTTTTTTCGTCCGCGTTGATGACATTGTTAGCCCTTGTTTTACTGCTTGAATTCATCCAATGATGCACTGACACATTCAATATTTGATGAAATAAAATTGCTTTATCTACTTGGTCTAAGTTTTTAGGATATCCCATGCATGATTGGCTCGAACCGTATAATCCACTCCTCCGTCCTGAAAATTATTAGTGCCTTTCTTGCCCGTAGTAAAAAATGCGCCATCTGAATTATCGACTATCCCACCAGAATTAAATGTTCCATCAGAAAAAACATCACCAACAAAACTCGCCTTTGCCTCATTGGAGTCAAGTAAATACCAAGCGTTATCATCTTGACCTATGGTGGTTCGCCAGTCATAGGTTGCTTGCCCCCCAATAGCTTGTTGAATCATTGATTGACCAATGTACTGAGTTCCGGCGTACTGAAATTGCCAAACATGCACACATTCATGTACCAAAGTTTTCATTGAGTTCACAGGGGGATATATGTTGTAGCCAATGGTAAAGGCACGAGGATTTCCGTCTATAGACTTTAGTATGCCGGGTGTCTCAACGACTCGTATTAAAAAATACAACAATGAATCACCAAATATCGGTTTTAATACCTTAATCTCATTTTCGGTTAGTTTGCGCTTCTTCTCGATGCCGAAGATGGTTTGTATAAAATCAATCGACATGATTAAAGCAAATATCAATGCACCTATGACGGAATAAATGGCATCAACAACTAACTCAAGTAAATCCTTTAATGCTTGAACTATTATGTCCAATCTACCAATGAATATTGCCAGAACTCCAATAACCAAAGATACGACCGTGCAAACGGTTCTGTATACCCATCGCACCACGAGTTTGGTAACCCATTCTGTTACCTTCACGAGTTCAGTAACAACCCAACACACTAGCTTGTTTAGGCACAACATCCACCAGTTGCAAGGCTCGTTCCGGCATCGTTCTTCCTGCTGCTCCACCCACTTTTCTATGGGTTCGAAAACGGTTTCTTCAACACGCACCTGTTGTTGCTTGCAAGATTCAGCCATGTGAGATTCCTCCATTCTGGTTTGTATCGATAGAACAGCCATTTGTCTTTGATTGGTTCTCTACGAGCGAATTGAACTCGTGCTGCAGTTTTTTATAAGTACGGTGCGACCACCACAATCCAACACACTTGCCTACAATGCCGCCAGTAATTGCAGCTATAACTCCCAATTGCCATCTGGCAATTACTGGTTCGTTCAGCAGAGTCGGCATGTCAACGCTACTCAATAAATACAAGCAAATTGATAGTAAGACACCGATCGTGCTTTCGTTACATCCACACGATTGCCCGTACTTAACGAGGCCAATGTACAGACGTTCAGCGTCATGAATAGGAAGGGCATGAAACCCTGAAAACGTCCGTCCTTTAATTACGAACGAATCTGGAATAATAGTACGCTGCATAATTTAAGTTACGCCTTTCTGCATGTTCATCGGCAATTCCGTAATGGCTAACGTAGAGCTAACCGGGCGCGGCACGGAAAGCTGAAAAATAAAACCGCATTGTAACCGCGTTCCGGTTGAGCGCAATGTTAGGCTGGGTGCGAGATTGCAAGACCTGACCCCGCACTTCCAATGCTAGACCTGACATATTGCTCCTGCTCTCCGCTAAGAGGCAAAGATGTAGGAAAGCCTTCCTTGCACGGCGCAAGACTTGACCCCTGCTTTCGCTGGAGCGTTGAGTTAGGCATTTAACTTTACTCTGACCCCAGTTATTCGCTCAAAATTATGAATTACCTGCCGCACTTACCACAGTTTGACTTCTGAGAACCAAAACACAGCCGAATATTGTAGTAAGTTCCTGATCCAAATAAGCCAAAACCAAACGCATACCAACAATACTTAGTCCCGTTTTCACACCCTTCCAAATAGGAAAAAAAAGAACCAGTCATTCTCCTTTATCCATTGGAAGTCATAACACCACTTAGTAACGATTCTTGTACAGGTATCAGCCCATTGCCAAGGCCAGTAACCAGGACACCAATAACGCTCTGCAACTTCTGTTCTTTGAGGCATATCACTCACTCCTTATAAATAAGCGGCTAAAAGCATCGAAAGTCATAGGAAAAACAGCCGCAGCTCAATCTATGACGGGTAAAATAGTTGCGTAGGTTAGGTTGCCAAAAGATGCAACCCAACCTGCGTTGCTTACGAGTTACGAATTATTTAATAATAGGAGCATCTTCATTCCCTTGGCTCGTCTCACAGCCGTCAATCATTGGGTGAATTTCCCACTGATTTTCTGGCTTCTGTTGATTCTCCACTGTCAAAGCCGAACTAGCAGTATCTATGGCTTCGCACCATGATTTTAATGCAATCTTTGTATCCAAATCCCAATGACCATACCATTTACCTATCTTCTGGCAATGACGTATTGGATGAATTTCGTTCCAGCCTTCATGACCTGAATCATATATCCACTCGCCTTTGACCACCAATAAATCAGCCCCCGAAGGAAAGGGTCACGAAGGAAAGGGTCAGGTCTTGCAAAATCACATGCAACATAGCTCTGTTCTTTTTCAATGTGATTCTGCAATATCTGACCCCGTACACGCGCGTCCCTTTGACCGACTGGTTATGCAACGTTATGTCAATATTCCCATAACCATTCTGATGCCTTGAAACCAGCCTCGACAGCCGTCAACAAACATTGGCGCCCCAGCAAGGCACTGGATGAATTAGTTGGATCAAAGAAAGCATCTACCACAACGACTTTTCCTTCAACTTCTACACGGACTGCCGAGACAAACAGCAGGAATGCCGTTCCAGTTGCACCATGCACTGGTGTCGGATGAGCCCCGTCAAGATTGATGCCTGCCTTAATTGCAGCAGATTGTGGTAACTGAAGGTAATCTGCTCCCGTATCGACCAAAGCACTAAAATTCACATCGGAGCATCCCCCGACACCCAAAAGGGTAATGTTTGAATATGGGCGATTTCCTAAAAATGTTCTTTGATTGGAGTAAGTCACTGTGGTCATTGAATTGCCTCTTCCGTAAGGTAGATAAATATGATTTCGGAGAGCGGTATTTGTCTTTCTTCAATATCGCGTAAGGCGAGATCGAAAGTATCGCCCGAACTCACATAGCCTGCCGATGATGCTCCTACCCATTTGTTGCTGTATTTACTAATGAGCCACTCAAAGTTATTCTTAACCCATAAACTTGCTTCAATATTCATAGTTAGAATCCTGTCGATTTATTGTTTCTCAATTTCTGGACCTGGAGTGTTCGGCTGCTCCTGGACAGCTTGGATAGGGCCCCCAGGTATGCTTCCGAACTTGATGCGGACTGTATTTGACTCCATCTTTTTAGCGCCTGCCTTTAACTCAGAAATCCATACTTTTATTCCACCGCCAGCTTCCTTTGTTGTTTCTACAGCAAATTCGATCTCACATTCTGAAAACTGCATCGTAGCCTGACCACGTTCAGCAGCTTTCTTCTGTGCCTCAAGCAGCTCTAAAGAAATTTGGTCGAGCATTTCAGATAGCTGGATTTTTTCGCTCATGATTCAGTTCCTTCGATTTAGTTCAGTTTTGCCTGCATAACTAATATTAAACATCCTAATAGACGTAAAACATTGCGTCATTTGTTTGTCTAATAATGGATAAAAATTAAAAATCATTGTTGTGTCATTCGGTTATGTAAATTTAGTGCGTCCTAAAATAAATCCAGGTAGCATCACATAACAGCACGGATAATTTAATTTTCCAGAACTTGGTTGCAATAAGATGCTTTAAAGCATGATCAGTAAATAGGGATTTATACGTAGTATTATGAATAATGATGACATTTAACTGAATTTTCATCTAAAGCAGATGAAGATATGAGATTAAACTGACTCGGAAGTCCTGTAGTCCGGAAACGCCAGTTCTCACTGTTTGGGTGACCTTATTCCAGCTTACGCAGCTCCTGCATCCATGTAGACGCGTAGTGGGATGTTTTAAATTTACGCGGTGCGATTACGCCCCTTCCTCCTCATCCCCAGCCATATCCGAAATTTCCTTCAACCGTGAGATAGCCTTAAAATTAATAGTGTGCTCGGGATACAGGCCTTGGCTATCTAGCACGCCGGCTGAATGCCCGGTCAATAGTTCCAGCGTTTCATCAACACTGGACACCGCATAAACCGCGAATAGCCCTTTTGCGACCGCATCGATCACTTCTTGTTTCAGCATCAGGTTGCGTTTGTTGGCGGCGGGGATAATCGCGGCGTGCTGGCCGTTAAGGCCGCGCGCCTGGCACAGCCGGAAGAAGCCTTCTATTTTCTCGTTGACGCCGCCGACCGCCTGCACTTCGCCGTACTGGTTGATCGAGCCGGTCACCGCGAATGTCTGCTTGATCGGCACCCGTGTCAGCGCGGAAATAAGGCAGCACAGCTCGGCCAGCGAGGCGCTGTCGCCGTCGATATAACCGTAGGATTGTTCGATGGCGATGCTGCTCGATATGGCAAAAGGAAATTGCTGGGCATAGGTGTGGCCCAGGTAGCCGGTCAGGATCATCACGCCTTTGGAATGGATAGCCTGTCCCAATTCCACCTCCCGCTCGACATCGACGATGCCCCTGGAGCCGGGATAAACGCTGGCGGTAATGCGCACCGGAGCGCCGAAGCTGCTGCCGCCGACTTCCATCACGGTTAAGCCCAGTAGGCCGGAATAAGCCGGTTCGAGCAGTAGCGAAAACCGGCGTTTCCGGCAAACACCACCCAAACTCGCCGGAAACGCCACCTCGCGCTACGCGCTTGGATGGTCTTATTCCGGCCTACTCTCCTACTCGCCTAAATCAATTTTATTTCCGTTCGACTTGTGAAACATCCCTGATCGCCCCTTTAGCAGCCGACGTGGTCATCGCAGCATAAGCCCTGAGCGCCGCGGACACCGTCCTTTTACGGTCGACCGGCTTCCAGGCCTGCACGCCTTTAGCTTCCATTCCGGCACGGCGTTGTTCCAGTTCTTCCACTGTGACTGCCAAGTGGATACGGCGGTTGGGAATATCGATCTCAATGGTGTCGCCTTCTTCAACCAAGCCAATCGCGCCGCCTTCGGCCGCTTCAGGTGAGGCGTGGCCGATAGAAAGTCCCGAGGTGCCGCCGGAGAAGCGTCCATCGGTCAGCAGGGCGCAGGCTTTGCCCAGACCCTTGGACTTCAGATAGCTGGTCGGATAGAGCATTTCCTGCATGCCAGGCCCGCCCTTGGGGCCTTCGTAACGGATAACCACGACGTCACCGGCGACGATTTCGTCATTCAGAATAGCTGCCACGGAAGCATCCTGACTTTCAAAAATGCGGGCACGGCCTGTGAACTTGAGGGAGTTGTCATCCACACCGGCGGTTTTGACGATGCAGCCGTCCAGCGCAATGTTGCCGTGCAATACGGCCAAGCCGCCGTCCTGCGAATAGGCATGCGCCTTGTCTCGGATGCAGCCCTCGGCGCGGTCGTCGTCCAAGGTCGGGTAGCGCACCGATTGCGAGAAAGCGATGGTGGTTGGGATGCCGCCGGGCGCGGCACGGAAGAATTCTCTGACCGTTTCGTCCTGGCTGCGTTGGATGTCCCACTGGTCTAGTGCCGCAGCCATGCTCGGCGCATGCACTGTCGGCACGTCGCGGTTGATTACGCCGGCGCGGTCCAGTTCGCCCAGAAGACCCATCACGCCACCGGCGCGATGTACATCTTCCATGTGATATTTCTGGCTGGCCGGAGCCACTTTGGACAGGCAAGGCACGCGGCGCGAAATGGCATCGATGTCGGCCATGGTGAAATCCACGCCGGCCTCATGGGCGGCGGCCAACAGGTGCAGTACGGTGTTGGTGGAACCGCCCATCGCAACA
>Ga0160178_105256_pt1 | contig 66277 bp, 57 predicted proteins | sample met4sta_2_FD_108560 | JGI IMG/M metagenome (GOLD analysis project Ga0160178, IMG submission 108560) | Synthetic bacterial communities of pure cultures from sediment of Lake Washington, USA, under low oxygen conditions - MT... | ecosystem: Engineered > Modeled > Simulated communities (microbial......
GATGGTATCAAAGTCGGATTCGACACAAAGTTTGGGTAAAAACCGGTAGTAATTTTCATCCTCCTTGATCAGACCGGCTTCTTTTGCGACGCACATGAAATAATCGAAACGCTTGTTAGCCGCCTTAAACAGGTCGCTATAATCATCGGGATTAAGCAGGCTTCGGTGCAGATGGATCACCGTGTTGTTTTGCAAATGTTTGATGGCAATATACAAAATGCTGTAAAACTTGTCTTTCTCGATATACATCCGTCCCTGACCGACGTAATGCATGATCAGCGTTGCCGCCAGATGGCTTAAATTGATAGTAACATTGGCATAAATGCCTTCCATGTATCGATCGCGGGAACATTGGGCATTTTTTATAAAATACGATCCCAGTAAACGTTGCCTCCAGTTTTTAGGCCTGGAATTCAGCGTAAAAACATCGTCTATCGTGTTAATTTCCGGAATAACCTTGTTCATCAGATACCGGGTTCGCCAACCCCAGGCCCCACAAGGATCGACAGGGTTGCCCATGCGTATATCCATATCGGTATTCTTGAGCATAATATTGCCTTCAATCAGCAATTCCTCGGATTGGCGTAAACTCAGGCCATTAGAAAACAGCTCAACGCTTTTAAACAACAGGTTTTCAGAGGAACGAATCGGATAAAAAGTAATATTGGCAGGAACCATCAGCGTCGGTTTATTCGCTACGGCTATCAACTGATCGATACTGTCGATTTGCAAAGCATCTTTCCATTGCCGAAGCAGCGCAACATCGTTTTGACTATGCGCGTGACGGATAGCCGCTTTAAAGGTTTCCAAGCCCTGCGCCAAAACAGCGGGTCCCGTGTGCAATTTGCGCCGGTTGCCGGTGACCCGTGAGTAAATGCTGTAATGACCGCGCTTATCGATGACCCGCCGGTCTTTTACCATGCCGCCTTCAGGAAAAATAATGACTTTACGACCGCGCAAAATATGCCCTGCCAGCAACGCAAACAGCCGGTCATGGTTGTGAGGAAAAACGCCAACGTGTTTTAAATACCGCGACAGTACATTGTCTTCTTGAAAGAATTCCGCAGAGGCAATGGAACAGCTGTAAGCCCCGGTTTTCTCGTAAATAAGAAACTGCGGTATGAACGTTTCAAACCGGGAAAAATGATTGAATAAAAAGATGTCGCCTTCCAAAACCTGTGGATCGGCGTGCAGATCAAGCTTGACGCTCAGCATGTTTTTGACGGCGTTAAACAACTTGACCGACCTGTTGTAGAGCTTGGTATCTATATCAGGCCAGTCATCGGGGTAAGGTGTTTTATTCATGTCACCTTCTTTGTCTAAAGGTAGAAGTCTAAAAAATCATCCTTGTGCCAAACTCACACTTTCAATATAGATCTCTCTGCAAGCCAACCCGATGATACCCCTTACCTTTCATAGAAGATATTATTTCTACCATCTTGCGGGTAAAGATTCCAGGCCTCTAAGCACCCAAGTCGGTTCCCACTTTAGTTGCTCTACATTGTCGATAGTCAAATTCGGTAACCGGCGAAATAAGGTTTCCAGCGCGACTTCTACTTCCATGGCTCCCAGCTTAGCTCCCAGGCAATAATGACTGCCATGACCAAAAGCGAGTGATTTTTTAAGGGCTGGCCTCTCAATCCAAAAACGATCGGGTTCGTCGAATACTTCCGGATCATGGTTTGCCGAATCAAGGGCTAGATAGATAGCGTCCCCGGATGCAATTTGAACACCATTAAATTCGAACGATTCCATAGCTGTACGGATAGTAACTGGACCAGGAGAATTAAAACGTAAACCTTCCTCTACAGCACAGGATAGAAGCTCCGGTTTGGCTAGCAGCAACTCCCGTTGATCGGGGTGAAGAAACAACAGACGTAAAATATTGCACAGCGCATTAGCAGTAGTTGCGTATCCTGATACAAACATCATAATAAGGGAAGCAATAACCTCGTCTTCGCTTAAGCGCTCACCACCTTCCTCAGCTCTCACAAATTGCGAAACTAAATCGTCACCGATTTTTTTGCATCTTTGTTGATAAATTTCACGGAAAAATCTATCCAATCGTAATGCCGCCGCATTGGAGTCATCTAATTCGGCGGGAGTAAGCAAGTTAGGTTCAGTAGGTCTCAGGATGAGTTTAATTTCTGTCAAAAAATCAAGACTCTTTTCCAACTCGATGTCAAGCATATTGCAAGCGACCTGTATAGGCAGCGGATAGGCAAAAACATGCATTAAATTAGCCTGATTGCAGTCTATCCATTTATCCAGCAACTGCTCCGCGCTTTTTTGTACCAGCGGCCATAACTCGCTTATTTTCCCCGCGTTAAGTGCTTTGACTATTAACTTACGACGAGGTGAGTCCATCAATGTCCAGAAAATATTATGAAAACGATAAACAGGCTCGTCGCTCATATTTCTTCCATAACGTTGATTGAACATAGAAGGAATATCTTTGTTTAAACGAGGGCTTTTCAACAAGTGTTCGACATCGTGATAACGGGTTACTAGCCACCCCCCCGATTCTAAAAGATAGACTGGCGCCTGTTCACGAAGTCTGGCATAAGTGGGGTAAGGGTTCGCTATAAACTCAGGAGATTGAAAATCTAGTTGCATAAGTTAAGTATCTCTTAATTAATGAATATTTTTTGATGCAGCAATAACTTCTGGCAGTTTCCAATCGCAACGCCGACAACTCCAGTCTAATACTAAAGATGAGAGCGAATAATTTACGTCAGTTTTTTGCCACATATTATCGACGTTATAGCTTACAATATTACCCTTGCACTATTAAAGGCATTTTATCCAACCTAACCCGGTAAATTTTTCTGCGCTTAACAAAGATAAGCGTCAATCGCAACAGACCTAATTTATTTAATTTTAAGAAAGAACTCCTTATGCTTACTGATTTTAATAAAATTTCCATTGGAAAACCTTCATATAATGAAGGCCAGCAGGTAAAAAAGTGCGTATAAATGATCACAAAGTAAAAGATTTCGGCTCCGGCAATTATCAGTTAATGAAAAAAGATATTAACTATATCGTACATGGCGCGTGCTTTTTAGGATCCGGCGGTGGCGGATCAGTTGGACTAGCTTTGCTTTTTATAGACAACATGATTAGCGACGCGGATGTTATGTATTATGTAAATCCTGATAACCTTGAGTCCCATAGAAATGTTTCTCTTGTGGCAGTCTTGGGTTCGCCCGAAAAAATGCTTGACGGTTTTGGACAAACGGCCGCATTAAATGCTTTCTATGAAATGAATAATTATCTGGCTCAATTCGGCCAAGAACCGTTAGGCTATTTGATGCCCGTTGAAATGGGTGCCATTAACACTCTAATCCCTTTTATAATTTCAGCAAGCAAGGGAATTGCGGTAATTAATGGTGACCCCAGCGGTAGAGCCGTACCGGAAATGAGCATGAATCTGTTCAATATTAACAAGCTATCCTTAAATCCTGTTATCTTAACTTCCGACACTGAAAATTCAGGGCGTTATCAAAAAATAGCCATACAGGTAAAAAATGCAAGTGATGCCGAAAACCAAGCACGACAATTTGCCAAGTCAAATAACAACATAGCCGGTATTGCATGTTATCCAATGCAGGGCTCTGATTTAAATTGTTCAATGTTATCCGACAAAAACTTAGCTAAATTTATTCAATGGACAGTCGGTTTTGCATGGCATCTGGGACGGGATATTGTTGAATCCAGAAACTATAATAAATTCTTGGAATTTCTGGACAGCTTTTCATTACCTAGTTATAAATTATTTGAAGGCATAATCACCCATAAAGAAGAGAGAACAATAAGTGGATTTGACGCTGGAAAAATCACGATAACAAATGGAGATGAAACATTCTTTGTCTATTATAAAAATGAAAGTCTACTAGCCTGGAACGTTACAAAAAAATGCTATGTTGCAATGGGACCTGATTCAATAAACTTTCTTGCCAAGAAAAACGCTCAACCATTCACAAATGCCGATATAAATAGCAACCCTGAAAAAAACCATAAAAACATACCGTTAGGAACTGATATTGGTATCATTGGACTCGGCGCTTATGGAAAAATGCAAGATATTGTAATTGTGAACTTGTTCTTATCGAGTATCCAAGAAACCCTAGCGGCGTTCCCTGAAGATCATGTGCCTGTTCCTGATAGTTATATTTCGCTGTCGGATTTAATGTCGCATTATAACGGATAGGGCTATTTCGGATTATTACCTATATGTGTCGAGTGTCACCATGAGCAATCTTCACGAGCCCGCTCGCTTAGTGCCTCACTACATCCCACGACTACTTTTGCTTAACAGTCAGGATCGCCTCTACCTGACTGTGTTTTTGATTTGGGGCGAAGCGGTGCTCATTCGCAATAAGCGCTGAGTTTTAACACTAACCTTTTATAAGGAGAGATAATATGTGGATATAAGAACCTGACCTATAAGGTGGATCTGTCAATAGGCAGATCCACTTTCCTAGAAATTATGAGCTAAACACCTAACATATTATCTAGACGAAGCGCCTAGCGAACTACTGAAAATATCTTATTCCTTGATCTTCTCCCACATCTTCAAAAAAATCCCTATATGGCTAAAATTTTAAGCTGACATGTCCGAAAAACGCCCTTCCGGCCATTTGATAATCACCTACAAAATTCAGGCTGGTGGGAGCCGGATCATAATAACGTTTGTCAAACAAGTTGTAGACATTAAAACTGACGTCAACTTTCTTACCGAACATATTTTTCCCCAGTAATCCCACATCGAATAAGGCGTATCCAGGCACATCGTTGCGCGTATCACCCAAATTGCGTAATGTGCTGTCTTTGATAAGGACATGGGTAAAACTGCTCCAGCGATTATCGAAAGCCCAATTGACTATCAAATTGGTGCGGTTCCGCGGCACATCCGCTAGCTGTTGGCCAAGCTGAACGCTATGCTGCAAGACATGATTGGCACTGATATAGGATCCTTGCAGATTACCGTCAAAGTCATAACGTGCTTCCAATTCAACACCCTCAGAGAGCAGACTGCCATTACTAAAGGTTGTTGTTTGACCGGAAACGGGTGAAATCATTTGACTGATTGCAGAGTGATAATATGTAGCTTGGGCCGTCAAGCCCACCATGGGATGAGCAATAATGCCCGTTTCAAAGGTTTTAACTTCCTCCGGCTTAAGCGTTGGATTGCCCACTAACACATTATTGTTGATAGAACCGAGTTCGCCGAAAGCAGGCGCTCGATAAGCAGTACCGTAAGAAAATTTCAGCGAATAATTTTTGATAAACTCCCAATTAAATCCCATTCTGGGATTAAATGTACCGCCAAAGTCGTTATATCGATCATAGCGGGCTCCCAGAGTCAGCCGTAAATTTTTTAACGGATCCCAAACATCCTCAATGTAAACACCCCAGCGTTTACGTATTCTTTCTTCAGTAGTAAGCAGTGTCGGTGTTAAGTGTGCCGAATCAGGCCCCATTTCATCAATACGGTTATCCTGTTGCTCTTTTGCATAAGAAATTCCACTGATCAAGGTTTGGGTATCACTGAGGTGATAATTAGCCTGAATCTCACCACCGGTACGTGTGTCCTGAAGGCCGGTACGAAGAAATTGGGCCGGTGCTGTTTGCCATACATTATCGTAGCTAAAAAAATCGTGAAATAGCTGGGTATCTACTGTGAACTTATCTTGAATCTTCCAAGTTCGGCTCAAGCGTAGGAAATAATCGTTATAATCCTGCTGAGTCCTGTCATCACTAAGAACAGTTGCTGCACCAAAAAATGTGCCAGTCTTTTTATTAATATACCTCCCGTCCAGCTTAAAGTCCTGATAGCCTAACTGCCATTCCAGGTCGTAACGGCCTTCGGTGAGTTGACTTCTGCCGGGCGCAGCGGAATTGAGACCTTGTACGCTCAAACTGTCGGCGGGAATTGGCGAACCGATACCGTTGGTATCGGTAAAATTGAAATGCAACGCCGCCTCCGCGCTGTTCTTAAATTGCTTGCCCCAGGATGCCCGATATTGCTGGGTATCGAAACTACCCCAACCCGCTGAAGTTTGCCCCCCATTCAAATCCTTGGCGTTTTGGGTAATGATGTTGATAACGGCAAGAAAAGCATTAGCGCCGTATAACGCCGACCCCGGACCGCGCACAACTTCCACCCGTTTAATCGTATCAACCGGTAAATCATCGTAAACAGAAGTGCTACCGGCATTTTGCAGGTTATGGTCCAGCGGATGACCATTCAACATAATCTGCACTTTTTCAGAAAATAATGTCTTAACACCGCGAACCTCAATTTCACGAAACCCAAACTGAGTCTGAGTAATACCGATACCCGGAACCAAACGCAACACATCCAACAAATTACGTGCGCCGATATGCGCAATATCGTCCTGGGTAATGACGGTAGTTGTAGCAATAGTCTTGTCCACATGCTCTTCCATTTTCGAAGCCGTAACCACGACTTGCCTTTCGGCGGCAAGATACGCCAATTCCTTTTCCAAATCGTCATTCGATGCTGACGCGTCTGCAAAAGCACTCGAATTCAAGACCAAGGCGCCAACCAGTAGGGTGTATAAATATTTAATCATTTATTACACTCCACGATTTTATTAACCGAATCCAGGGCGTCTTGATTGAAATGGAGCCGCAAGGCGTCGAGAGCGCATTTATTTAAAGTAACCGTTGAGCCCGCGGGGTTTTGCACCGTCCCCTCCGGCACTTTATCCTTATCCACCATCAGGGCTAAACTTGCCGATTGTCGCCCAATCGTTGCAAGATCGGCAGAAATTGCCAAAACCGCGCCTTGTTCTATAAACACATCGCTGTAGGCGTAAACCGGCTTGTTCCGTTGTTGCGCCGATTGAAAAATTTGCTGCACTGACGCTTTACTGCTTAAAACAACCGGATCGGAAATAATCCAGAACATATCTATTTTCGGCAGTAATTCATTGAGTGCATCGCCGATTTCTTGCGCATCATTAATGGGCTGATTAATGATATTTATGCCTAAGGCTGAGGCATCTTTTTTAATGGTTTCTACGTATTCACGACTGAATTTATCATTGTAAAGTAAGCCGATTGTTTTAATCGTTGGAAAGAAATAGCGTAACAACGATATTTCTTGCGCAGACGACAATTCATTGGCTACACCATAAGTTCCTTCGCCAATATCCAATCTTCGCCAATTAATGGCGGCTGAAAATAACAATTTCTTGTTAGAGGCAACATTACGCGCTAACGAATAGGCTTTGGTTCCTATGCAATAAATAAGCACAGGATTTTCTTGTTGGATAAGCTGTTTCAGCTCCGCTTCGGCATCGGCATGACTGTTTAAATTAAACTCAGTCCATTGATAAGCGTTTTGCTGCAAGACTTTTTTAAATTCAAAGGCGATTGTTCCATATCGAAAAACGGCATTATCACTATTAACAATCAGCACCTTACTCGGCTGGGCAAAACCGGCGCTAACCCAAAAGACACTCAATAGGATTAAGACCTTACAAAAATCCATTATTTTCATAGGGGGGGCCTGTCTTTATAAGACGCACGGCGATTATTGAAGCATTTCATTGCATTGCCCTCCAGCCATCTATACCCAGTAACTTTAAATTCTCTCCACCGGCCTCGGCTTCCGACATTTTTCGTAACACTTCAAGTAATTCCGCTTCTTGTTGCTCCGGTTTTTTCAATGTTGCCGCAACTAATAAATAATCCTTTTCGCTAAACCCCAAGCTATGTAATTCTCTAAATTGATTGGGATTAATCATCGCCAGCTTATCTAAACCACTTTCTGCGGAAATGGCGGCACTCGCCATGCCAAAACCCACCGCCATAATCGCATCGATGTCTTTAGGCACAATGAGTATTTTGATGTCTTTAAGCAACGCTTCCTGCTCTTTGCCGAGTATTTGCTTCAATACACTGTGAATGTATTCTTCACTTCCTGCGCCTGCAACTACGGTATTCTTAAGCATAGTGACATTGGCAATGTCTTTTTTCGTACTTAATACCTTCCTTTGCATGGTGTTGCCCTTTGACGTGCCGACCAAGGCTATTTTCAGCGGCACATTTTTCTGCTGCAATGCCTTTAAATGCCAACTGGATAATAAATAAATATCGCCTTTTTTTTCCTTGATTACCGCTTCAAAATTTTCCCTGCTATCAAAAGGCTGGAAATAATAACCGCCATGGTTCACCAAATACGTATCAAAAGCTGTTTTTAGCGTGGCAAAATTATTGATGTTCGTTTCCGGATTATAAAAATAGATAATCGACCCTACATTGGAATAGGCAGACCAGTAACTTCCGGTAATAAATACAGAAAAGATAAAAAAGACAGGCAAGATGCGTTTCATTTCTAGTATCTTTCGTTAAAACCGCACGTTAATACCAAGAAAGAAGCCTTTGGGGAGATCTTTTATTATTCTTTTAATTATAAGAAGTCGCAATAATAGCCTTTAAAGAAAAATAAAGCACCGTAAAAATACCACTGAATCCTCTTCCAATGAATCATTATCACCGTCGCTTGGGGACTCAAAAAAACATCGAACCGGATTGTTCTCAGTTCATATTTTTTTGATACACATCACAAATTCGTTATTTAAAGCAGTCTCATCCCAGCCCAGCGTTGTTGCAGTCATTTCGGCGAGAGACCGTAATTCGGACTGCGTCATTTTTGCCAGGATTAACAAGGGAATCCGCCGTCTGAGCAAATCTTCCAAATGAACGACCATTTCATTACCGGCACAAAACACCAAATCAGCGAGAATAAAAGGCAGCGAAGGCGTTATCCGCTTTGCCAACGCCCCATCCTGTTCGATTAATTGAAAAATCATCGACACGCGTTTTGCGTGCCGCCGTATCAGCCATTGGGCGCTTTCTTTGTCTATGCCCAGTGTTACGGCTTCGGCCACAGCCGCCTTCGACCACAGCCGATAATCCTGATCAGGCAGCCACGGAAACGGTCTGCCGTTAGTTTTGCAGAGCTCTTTGACGCCTAAGTTTTCACAAAGCATATTGACTATTTGAGCTGCGTCTTCCCGCGCCGAAGTGATTTTTCCGCCGATGGAGGTCAAGAGGCCGTTATCAGCGACTTTCAGCGCCCAGTCGCGACTGACCGCAGACGGCGTGGTTTTTGAACTCTGTTTTAAAACGCGCAATCCTGCATAACGCCCGATAATGTCGGCCTCGGTCCAGTTTACTTCAAGCACACGATTGGCTTCGGCCAGCAGATAATCGACTTCATCCACTTCGACGCAAACCTGATCAACATCGCCGCTATAATCGGTATCGGTGGTGCCCAGTAGCGTCAGCCCGTACCACGGAATCATGAAGAACACCCGCCCGTCCGCTTTCGCGGTCAGCAACAGCGCTTCATTGCCCAGCGCCTTGGGCAGGATTAAATGCACGCCTTTGGTTAATCGGCAACCGCTTTCAGTCGTCCATTGCCCGATTGTATTAACAATTTGACGGACGTAAACGGCTGCTGTTTTGCCGTCGACATTGTCTTGAACCTTGGCTCCGCAGACTTGCCCCTTATCTTCAATAAAGCCGGTCACTTTGCAGTAATTCACACATACCGCTCCGGCCGATAACGCGCCATCGATCAACTCCAAAACCAAGCGGGCATCGTCGGTCTGCGCGTCGGCATAAGTAAAACCGCCGGTTAATAATGCCGGATTGAGACAGGGAAAACGCTCCGCGAAGGCGGCCCGACTGAAATGACGATGAACTTGGTCGGAGCCAAGCGTTCCGGCCAGAAAATCATAAAGCATCAATCCGACTTTCAGGTGAATACTGTTTAGTCGACTGTCCTTAAAAACCGGAATGCCAAAACGCAACGACCAGACGCGATGCGGAGCGACTTTCTTCAACATCTCGCGTTCGCGCAAGGCTTTTTTAACCAGTTTGAAATCCAGCGATTCCAGATAACGCAGGCCGCCGTGTATCAGTTTAGTGGAAGCGGATGAGGTTCCCGAGGCCCAGTCACCCTGATCGACGATCGCGACCTTGAGACCTCGCAAAGCGGCATCATACGCCGTCCATGCGCCATAAATGCCGCCGCCGCAAATCAGCACATCAAAATGCTGCTCGGCGAGTTGCGCAAAGTCCCGTTTCACGAATCGCGCATCTGCAATGCCAGCTGCGGGTAATCGGTAATCAGGATATTGGCCTTCAAATCCAGCGCCTTTTGAATCTCCTGCTCATTGTTGCAGGTATAAACCCCGACGCCTTTGCCCTGCTCTCGCAAAAGCTTGGCTATGGATTCGTTATGGATGTCGATGGGCAGGCAAAAACCGGCCAGGAAGCTGTAATCTTTCAGGAACCGCTCAATATCAGCTTGAGTGTGATGGCCGGACAGCAGATAGTAAAGCGGCAAATCCGGCGCATGTTGATAGGCGAAAATCAGGCCGGGCAGACTGTATGAGGAAATAAACACGCCATCGGCGGCCGATATGCCGATGATAGCCAGCATTTGCAGTATCTTGCTTTCCAGCCGTTGCCGCGATTCCCCGTCGCGGCTTTTAAGCTCAATATCCAGGCCGCAACGCCCCCGATAAGTGGCGATAAACTCCTTAAAACTCAACGCGCCTTCCGGCACCGCATCGGGCGAGCTGTATCCGGCAAAATCCATTTGTTCAAGCTGCGCGAAATTAAAATCGTCGATGCATTTTCCCGGATGCCCCAGCTTATCCAGTTCCCAGTCATGCCAAAGCACCGGCACCTCATCCAGACTCAGCTGCGCATCCGTTTCAATACCGTCAATCGGGTATTGCAGTGCTTTATTGAAGGCGGCTCGGGTGTTTTCGACTGCTTCCCTATTTGCGCCGCGGTGGGCGAAGATCAAACACTTATTCTTATTATTCATTATGTTATACCCTCATTAATCTGATTTTGTAGTTAAAAATGTACGCGATGCGTACCCTCCTTGACTGATCAAATTGATTTTACACATTTTTCAAACTTAAGCTCATATCGAGTTGAGGACATTTTCGTTTCGTATAAATCTGCACATAAGTTATGTGACCTTATGAAGCCTAATATCTTTTCTTTTAGCTCAGGCTGCGCGTGCGCCCCAATGTATATGTTTTTTATGCATTCTTTGGGCAGTACGAATAGATAGACAGGATAGCCTGCTAGATCGGGGGCAGAAATTTTTGTATTCTCTGTAAAGTTGCGAAAAACTCTCACTTCTTCTTCATAAGCCCAATCGGTCGGTTTTTCACATAATATTTTTTCGTAAGCATCAATGTCACCAGCACAGGTGATGCTGCGTTGAGTTGTGTAGCTGACTTTGTGTGGAAAAGTACTAATACCTTCACAATCTCCTTGATGGAAAAATTCATGTGTTTCGTCAAGTCCGATGACAAACCCCCTGTGATTCTCAGCATAGTGTGACCACATTAGTAAATTGCTAAATGTCCTAGAAAGAGAAAGAACGCCCAGCTTTTTGTTTAATCCATCTAACCCATCCAGCCCATTCATAACCTTAAAACCAAGAATAGAAGGGGATGTGTTTTTCAATATTTCAGCGTTTAAACCTTTTAAGGTATCTTGAAGTATCTTGTGATTTTCTGGGGTCTTTTCTTCAGGAGAAGTGTTTTCCCATAAGTTTTGAGCATCGCGCGCAGTACTTTCTATTAAATTTTTTATCTTTAAGGGCGCATCTATTAATGGTAACGCTTCAAAGGGATCGTTTAGTGCTTCCGGTTGTGTAAAACGTATTTCCCCATTATCCAGGACTACCACCCTATTGGCAGGTAGGTATTTGTAAAGCATGGATACCTCGGCAAGTGTGTTTAACGTGATATATACAACATTGAGTGTCTTATAAAAATCTAGTTTGCGTATATTCTCGCGCTGGTTCCCAATCTCCAGATTGGGAACCTCGAAGGCGAAGCTCTAGCTTTGCGATACAGGGAGCTGTAGTTTCCAAATCTGAATTCCCAAGCTGGAACTTGGAAGCTTGGGAACTATCGATCTGATTAAGCTGCTTCCATCAATAGCTTCGAAGCTAAGTTATGACCGGCAGTAGGAGGCGGTAAAGGCTTTCCATCATCTAACATGGTTGTAACCCATTCATCGACTATTTGACATAGATCATGATATACCTGCACTTCATCGTCGCCATGACAACATGGGCCGATGATGCCTGGGCATTGACCAACAAAGCACTGATCTTCCTCTGACCATTCGACAATTTTTAGATATTGGGCTGTTTCTTTCATTATTTTGACTCCTGAATTTTCTGTTTAACCTCTCGCTCCTGATAAAATTTGGCATCGTCACCAAGCTGACCGGAAATAGTAATTTTTACACCTTTTTTGTGTTCAAAATTTCTGTGACTGCCTTTACCGCCTCGATTAACAAAACCGAACTGCTCAAGTTCAAATATTAATTCTCTAATTTTTCGTGGCATGTTTAGATACAATTTATATCAGGTTGGCAATGGCCGCGCTACCTCATAATCCATAAGGGCAGCTCTTTTTCTAGTTGCTCACTTGTGACGCTGTCTCCGCGATCAAGCTCCGCCATTCCTTGCCGTACAGCCGCAATAAATTCAACTTCTTGCGCAATCTGATGTAAAGAAGCTTCGTCCGGTAACCGCAAAAGCAAATCTTTGATAATTTCCTTGCTACTCATGTTGGCGGTATTCATAAATTGCCCCCTAAAGTTCAATACCAATAATACGGCCTAACTGTTTCGATTGGACCGAGTATAAGACAACAGGGCATGACGCACAAACAAATACGACGCTTGACTGGAACAGGTTACCGCTGGCTCCCAATCTCCAGATTGGAAGCCTTAAAAGCGAAGCTCCAGCTTCGCGAAACAGGAAGCCGAATTCCCAAGTTGGAGCTCTGATCTTTATACCGCAAGTATCTAAGTAACTCGTCATACCCGCCGGGAAGCGGGTATCCCGTGCCATGGATGGCGGCCTTAAATACGTCCGTGTAATCTGGTTTCCGGCACAAATCCGTCTGGAACGGATTTGCATTAACCCAAAGGGTGTCAGGCAGGATCGCCTGACATGAATCCCTGCCGGAATGACGGTCTTCCCGTAGACTTGTGTATAACGACGAGAGCTGGAGCGTGGGAACTAGCGAAATTCAAACAAGCCCTTCTTCCTTCATCGCTTTTTGCACAGCGGGACGCGCGGAAATTTTAGCGGCATAGTCCGCCAGCACCGGCCAACGGGAAATATCAACATCGACATAAGCGCCCCAGCCCAGCATGACAAACAAATAAGCATCGGCCACGGCAAACTGTTCGCCAAGCAAAAATGCCCGGTTCGAAAGATGCTCTGCGACGGTTTCCAGACGCGAAGTCAATGTCGCAATCGCCATCTTTTTAGCGGCCTCAGGCGTGGCGGAATTAAACAAAGGCGCAAACCCTCCTTTATGAATCTCGGTTGAAATAAAATTCAACCATTGTTGCAGCTGATAGCGCTCGAATGTGCCTGCTGGTGGGGCTAATTCTTTCTCGGGTGCCTGATCGGCAAGATACTGCACAATAGCGGGACCTTCCATCAGCTTGTTGCCGTCGTCAAGGATCAGCACCGGCACGTAACCGTTAGGATTTATCAACCGGAAATCTTCGCCGGCTCCGGTACGCTTGATTTGCAAATCGACTTCAACCAGTTCAATCGGCAGTCCCGCTTCACAAGCGACGATATGCGGCGATAGCGAACATGCGCCTTTGCTGTAATAGAGTTTCATGGTTTTTTTCCTCTGAGCCGTATTAACAAACAAAGCCGATCAGTCTTTGATCGTTTCAACTTGAAGCACGATGTTGACTGCATCAGCAAGGGTCGGCGCATAGTTGTCTACGCCAAAATCAGATCGTTTGATAGTCGCCGCTGCGGGTGTTGTTCATGGCGACATACTCATTCCGCAGTAAGAACAATCTACCACCAAATGCACCGGCTTGGTAATACCGTGTAAGCTTAAATTATCATCAACGACAATGAGTTAACCTTAATTACAGCAGGATTGTCCGATAAAAGGTAATCTGTAGATAGCCGGTAGAAGTTTGCGTAATAGCGCTTATTTCGTCAGCGTTACTTTGTGTGGGGCGCGCCGCGGCGCCAGAGAGGATCAAGCTTCAATCCCTCGCCACGAAGAAGGCGCGCACTGCGCGCCCTACGCTGAGACAGCTTCATTCGTGAATCATAGCCGCCTTTTCGCCATCCACCTTCTTTAGAAAGGGCGCAACAGCAAGCGAAACCAGGAAAATAACGGCGATAACCTGAAACAGGTTATTAAAGGTCATCACTTCCGCTTCCCGCAAGGCAAGCCCGGTGATTTGTTTTAACGCGGCCAAATCAGGATCAGGTAAATTCATTTGCTGCATCGATGCGGTTAATCCTTCCAGCATTTCCTGCGCCTGATAACTGGTTGCGGTAACCGAGTCTCGCAACCTCGCATAATGGGCTTTGGTTAAATAAATCATTTGCGTGTTGGCAACCGCAAGTCCTATCGCACCGCCCAAATTACGCATCAGGTTATAAAGTCCGCTGGCATTCTTGATTTCTTCGACCGGCAACAGGCCTAAGGCCAGGGTGTTGATGGGCAGAAAACACAGCATTAATGCGCCGCCCCGAATAGCCTGCGGCCAGAAAAACTCCCAATATCCGGATTCGGCGGTTAATCCGCCATTCATCCATGAGCCCAACGCAAACAAGCCAAAGCCCAAGCACAGCATCCAGCGCAAATCCATTTTTTTCTCCAACGGCCCGGCTATAAACGCCGAGAGCAATTGAAAAACCCCGACAACCATTAAGTAGTAGCCGATTTGCAGGCTGTTAAGGCCTTTAACGCTGGACAGGTAAATGGGCGTCAAATAAATGATGGTATAAAGCCCCACGCCCAACACAAAACTGTAGCCGCAGCCCACCGCAAAATTGATGTTGCGGAATGCGTAGAGATCGATAATCGGGTGAGGATTTTTCAGCTCCCAAATCAACATGACGATGCCGCTAACGACAGCAACAATCGTCAAGGCGACAATCAGATGGTCTTCAAACCACTGCTTGCGCACGCCTTCTTCCAGCACGAACTGCATACTGCCCAAGAAAACAGCAATCAGCGCTATGCCGACAAAATCGATTTTCTGCAACAGCGCCCAGTCGGGCTGATCAATATCAAGATACTTCCACACCATCATGCAGACTATGATGCCGGGGATGATGTTGATCAAAAACAGCAATTGCCAGTTGTAGGTTTCGGTAAGAAAACCGCCGAGCACCGGGCCGATAGTCGGCGCCATGGTTACGATCAAACCGAGCACGATGGTCATGGCCGGTTGCAAACGCGGGGGAAATAGAATGAAGATCACGGTAAAAGTCATCGGAATCATCGCGCCGCCAAGAAAGCCCTGCAAGCAGCGGAACACGATCATCGACGGCAGATTCCAGGCGAATGCGCAAAGCAGGCTGGCCAGGGTAAATCCGCCTGCCGAGATAACATATAAATAGCGGGTCGAGAAAACCCGGCCCAGCCAGCCGGACAACGGAATAATAATGACTTCGGCAATCAGGTAAGAGGTCTGCACCCAGGCAATCTCATCCTTGGTAGCGGACAGCCCGGCCTGTATTTCCTGTAGCGAACTGGCGACTACCTGGATATCCAGCACAGCCATGAACACGCCAACCGCCATGCTGAAAAAACCGATCCACTGGCCCAAGGTCAGCGGCGTTTCTGTTTGCTGCTTGTCTGTTTCCATCACAGGATTAATGTACTTTTACTTTGGCTTCAGCCGACAAGCCCGGCCTTAACAACTCGATATTCTCGGGCGAATCAAAGACTATTTTTACCGGTACCCGGCGCACGATTTTGGTGAAATTGCCGGTGGCGTTTTCCTCAGGCAGGATGCTGAATTCGGAACCGCTGGCCGGTGAAAAACTGTCCACTTTGCCAGTCAATTCAAGATCGGGATAGGCGTCCACTTTAACCGTAACCGGCTGCCCCAAACGCATGTGTTGCAGTTGGGTTTCCTTGAAATTCGCCTCCACCCAGATTTTGCTGTTTTGCACCAACGAGGCCAACGCAACGCCGGGGCGAACCAGTTGCCCGAGTTGCACGCCGCGATTGCCGATGATGCCGTCTACCGGAGCTTTGACCTGGGTATGTTCCAGGTCGATTTTCGCCAAGGTCAATTGTGCCTGGGCATTTTCCAAGCGAGCTTCGGTTTCGGTGATTTCAATATCGAGCGTGGCCAGTTGATTGTGTTCGGCGCTGGCTGAGGCTTGGGAGCCTCTGAGTTCGGCCGCGGCCTGTTTGGACTCCGATTGAACTTTATCCAGGGATTGCCTGGCCGCCGAACCCCGATCGATCAGGTTATTAACGCGCTGCAAATCTTTTTGGATTTGCTCTCGTCTGGCTTGCACCGCAACGATATTGGCACCGGCGGTTTCGATATGCGCGTGCTGGGAGGTTTTCATCGCCCGCAACCTCTCAATGTGCGCTACTTCCGCGCTGATATTGGCTTCCGCCTGAATAACCCTGGCCTGATAATCCCGGTCATCAATCGTTACCAGAACGTCATTTTGCTTGACGGCCTGGTTGTCATTGACGGCTATGTGCGTCACATAACCCTGCACTCTCGGGCTGATTAGCACGATATTGCTTTGCAGATAAGCATCATCAGTAGTCTCATAATGCTGACGATCCAGCAGCCAATAGCCGGTTCCTGCGATTAAAGGAATGGCTATCAATAAAATCAGTAAAACAGAACGAAAGCGGGGCATAAAATGACCTTGATAAACTAAACGGTTTAGTTTAGTCTAAACTATCATTTGGCATTACGCAAAAAGTTATAGATTCACCACGAACGACTGCATGGATGCAGGAGGTAGAGCAACGCAAGGAGCAGTTGCCGAGACACGAAGAACACGAAGGTTTAAAGAATAGAATACTTCCTGCTGCCATATAAATTTCAGTCAGGTTATTAGCTTTCCCTAATACGCCGTCATATTGAAACTGGGAATAATATCATTTCAAAATGACTGAAGATTGTAACCATCAAGGAATGCCCAATAACTTCGTGCCCTTCGTGTCTTCGTGGTGATTTTTTCTGACTATAAATCGCATCACTCTTAAAATTTAACAAATAAATGACTTCAGAACCCACCGACCCCAAACGCCAAGCCATTCTTAGCGGTGCAACCCGCATGTTTCTGGCACACGGCTACCGTAACGCCAGCATGGATAAAATCGCCCAGGCCGCGCCAGTTTCCAAGGCGACGCTGTACAACCATTTCGACAGCAAAAACGCCCTGCTCGCAGCAGTCATTTCCGATCTTTGCGAGTCCTTATTGCAAACCATGACCCAGCTGACTATCGAGTCGGATGGTGTGGAAAACAATCTGACCCAAATCGCGACCTCCGCGGTGGATTTGATTTATGCCGAAGATGCGCTGGCCATTTACCGGCTGGTGGTGGCGGAAAGCCCGGACTTCCCGGAACTGGGCCAATTGTTTTATCAGAGCGGCCCGCAAGCCGTATTGACGCAGCTGGAGGACTATTTCCGGCAATTGAATGCCAACGGCAGCTATCACATTGCCGATCCGGTATTTGCGGCGGATGCGTTTTTCAGCATGCTGAAAGGCGACCTGCATTTGCGCTGCCTGTTGTCGAAAACGCTGCGGCCTTCCGCCGACGAAAAAAAACGCCTGGTCTCACAAGTCATTGCTTTTTACATGCGGGGTATGCTCCATGCCAAGTCCTAAAAATCATTTAATCGGACTGTTACTGGTTCTGACTGCAACGGGGGCTTCGGCAGAAACACTGGAAGATGCCTGGAACAGCGCCATTAATAACAACCACCAGATCAAGTCGGCGAAAGCCGATACCAGCGCCTCCGAACAGCAATTGCAATCTGCCCAAGGGCAGCGCTTGCCCGATCTTAACGTAAGCAGCGGTTACACCCAGTTTAGTGAAACACCGGCGGCAAAAGCCCAGATAGCGGGGCAATCGGCCCAGTTCAACACCGCCCAAGCCGGAAGCGTCAGAGCCCAGGCTATTGCCTCGGTGCCGATTTTCACCAGCGGACGTATCAGCCATAACATCGATGCCGCCGAAGCCTCATTACAGGCCGTTCAATCCAATGAAACCACCTCGGTATTGAATATAAAAATGCAGGTGGCGGAAGCCTATATCACGGTATTACGCATGGATAGCGCCTTGCAGGTTGCGCAAAGCCATGTCGATACGCTGGAACTGCACATGAAGGATGTGAATAACCTGTTCGATCAAGGCATGGTCGCGCGCAACGACGTACTGACGGCCAATGTGGAACTGGCCAATGCCCGGCAGCTGGTCGTTCAGGCAAATAATCAATTGGACATTGCCAAGGCGCACTATAACCGGCTACTGGACCGGAATCTTGCCGATGAGGTTAAGCTGGCTCACCAATTCCCTGAAACCCCACAAGGCACATTAAACGACCTGAGCGGTAATGCGTTAAAACAACGGCCCGAATTGGTCACACTGGCGCAGCAAATAGAGTCGCTAGACCAACAGGCGCAGAGCGTAAAAGCCGGGCTGTTGCCGCAGGTCGCCGTCAATGGCGGCTATCAATACCAGGAAAACCGCTATCAGGCCTTTGAAGGCATGTGGATGGCCAATGTCGGCGTGGATTGGAAAATATTCGACGGCAGCTCCGGCCATCGAAGCGATGCGATTACCCGGCAAGCTATGTCCTTAAAAGAGCAGCGCGACGACTTATCCAGTATGATCGGCTTACAGGTGCGCCAAGCCTGGCTGGATATTCAAGAAACGCAAAAACGCATCGCGGTAACTCAGCAAGCCATCGCGCAAGCCGATGAAAACTTAAAAGTCACCACCGACCGCTACCAGCAGGGCTTGTCCACCAATACCGACTTGCTTAAGGCGGAAGATTTGCGCAAGACGATGCACGATAATTTTAATAATGCGAATTATGATGCCACACTGGCGACACTACATTTGCGGCGCGCGTTAGGTATTTTATAACACTGGGTTCCCTGCATCGAATATGGAAAATAAAACCGGAATATTGACTGTTATCGCGCTGCTCATCAGCGGTTTTCTCATTGCACTGGTCGTCTGGTGGCTGGCGTTGCGTGAGCCGCCTTTTCCCGAAGGACTGGTTCAGGCTAACGGCCGCATCGAGGGCGATCATTACACCGTGGCCGGTAAATGGCCGGGGCGCGTCACTGAATTGCTGTCCAGGGAAGGCGACCCGGTTGAAAAAGGCCAGATTCTGGTCAAACTGGATGATGCCCAGACCCGCGCCCGATTAGATCAGGCCAAATCGGCGGTGGATGTCATTAAAGCAAAGCTCACGGCCGCGCAGACATCGCTGGCAATTTTCAAGAAAAATGTCCCATTAAAGGTAGAAACGGCTAAAGCCGGTGTTAGCCATGCCAATGCGTCCCAGGCTTCCGCCAATGCCACTGAAGAACAGACTCGCAAGGATGCCGAGCGGTTTGGCGAACTGTTAAAAAGACAGACGGTAGACAAACAGCGCAGCGAACAGGCCGAGCTAAGCTGGAAGGTGGCGCATGCACAGCGCACCACGGCTCAAGCTGCGGTCGTCCAGGCTGAAAAGCTACTGGCGGAAACGGGGCTGGATTGGGACCGGATTAAAGCCAGAGAAGACGAAGTCGCAGCGCTGGCGGCTCAGGTAACGCAGGCCGAAGCAGCGCTGGCCGAGGCGCAAAGCATGCTGGACGATCTTGTCATTCGAGCGCCTGCGACCGGCATGATTACTACCCGTGTCGTCGATGCCGGTGAAGTGGTGGCGGCAGGCAGTCCGCTATTCGACATCGTCGATCTGGATCGTCTGTATTTGAAAGTCTATGTGCCGGAAATAGAAATCGGCAAAGTTCGATTAGGACTGCCTGCCCGGATTTATACCGACGCATTTCCGGATAAGCCTTTTCCGGCGACGCTCCGTTATATTGCCTCCCAGGCGGAATTCACGCCTAAAGAAGTCCAGACAGCCGATGAGCGAATCAAGCTGGTCTATGCCGTCAAACTCTATCTGGATGAAAATCCGGATCACCGATTGACTCCCGGACTACCCGCCGACGCGGTGATTCGTTGGCAGGAGAACGCGCCATGGGCGAAACCCCGCTGGTAAATGAACAACCTGTTATCAAAATACAGGGGTTCTGCAAAAGCTATAAAAAACAGGCCGCCGTAAAAGGCGTTGACCTGAGTGTTGAGCGCGGCGAAATTTACGGGCTGATCGGGCCGGACGGCTCCGGCAAGAGCAGTTTGATGAAGGCGATTGCCGGGGTGCTATCCTTTGAACAAGGCGAGCTGGAAGTGTTCGGTATCAAGGTTGATTCCGAGTCGTCCGCAGAGCGCATAAAAGGGCGGCTGGGTTTCATGCCGCAGGGGCTGGGGCTCAATCTCTACGGCGATTTGTCGGTCGAGGAAAATATCGATTTCTTTGCGCAACTGCGTCAGGTAACGCCCGCCCAACTTGCCGAACGCAAGCAGAAGCTACTCAAAATAACCCGGCTGGACAAGTTTCGCGACCGGCCGATGAAAAACCTCTCCGGCGGCATGAAGCAAAAACTGGGGCTGGTTTGCACACTGATTCATGGACCTGAACTGGTCATCCTTGATGAACCGACAACCGGGGTTGATCCGGTTTCGCGCGGCGACTTCTGGGCCATTCTCGCCGAACTGCTACGCGAACAGGGCGTTACGGCCTTGGTTTCTACGGCGTATATGGATGAAGCGGCTCGTTTCCATCGGCTTTCCTTGATGTATGACGGACGCATACTGTCCGCAGGAGAGCCGGAGTTTATTTGTCGGCAGGCACAAGGCAGTCTGGTCGAGCTGTCGGCCGAACCCCAGATTCAGGCGCTGGATCAACTTAAAAATCATTATGCCCAAGTGGAGGCCATCGGCTCCCGATTGCGGGTTTTTGTTGATGATAAATCTCCGGATGAGGCATCAAAAGCAGTCTCCGATTTGCTCGTTGGCGTCGAAGTTAAAGCCATTCGCGCCTCTGAAGCCGAACTGGAAGACGCCTTTATTGCCTTGTTGCGCAGACGGCGACTGGCCGATCAAAAGATAAACAATCATGCCGTTCCCCGTCTTGATACGCCGTTGCCTGAAGGTCAAGGCATCGCTATAGAGGCGCGGCAATTAACCCGCGATTTCGGTCAATTCCGTGCGGTCGACCGGATCGATTTCACAGTTCGCCAAGGGGAGATATTCGGCCTGCTGGGAGCCAACGGAGCAGGCAAGACTACCGCCATCAAAATGCTGACCGGCATAGTGCCGCCCACCGCTGGAGAGGGCCAGGTGGCGGGCGCCGATATGCGTTATGCCGGGCAGACCATCAAGGAACGCATCGGCTATATGTCGCAGGCGTTTTCCCTTTATCTGGATCTGACCGTGCTGGAGAATATCCATCTTTATGCGCGCATTTATGGCGTTAACAGGAGCATCATCAAGCAACGCATCGCCTGGGTGATAGATATTGCCGGATTGGCCGATGTCACCGGGCAGCTGACAGGCAGCCTGCCGATGGGTATCCGCCAGCGGCTGGCGTTGGGTTGCGCGCTGGTCCACCAGCCCGGCGTGCTTTTTCTGGATGAACCGACCTCAGGCGTCGATCCGGTCGGACGCCGCCGCTTCTGGGATATTCTGGTGCGCCTTGCCCGCGTGGAACAGGTCGCTATTCTGGTGACTACGCATTACATGAGTGAGGCCGAGCATTGCGATCATCTGGCGCTGATGTATGCGGGCCGCATCATAGCCGACGATTCACCGACAAACATGATCCGAGCCTTGCAACAGGAAGCCGGGCAATTGCTTAAAATCGCCACCGACCGACCACTGGAAGCGCTGGCTTTACTTAAACAGACCGATTTCAAGGGTGCAGCTCTATTCGGCAAGCATATCCATCTGTTGGCACTGGATATTGAGGCCGTGGAAAATAAGATTCACGCCCTATTGAATCAGTCGACTATTCGGCTGATTGGTTTAACTGTGCATGCGCCTACGCTGGAAGATGTTTTTGTTTACCGGGTTCTGGCCCTGGAAAACAAGGAGCTGTCATGAATTTAACCCGTGTCTGGGCGGTAACCTATAAAGAGTGGCGAGAGATTTTGCGCGACCGGCTGTTTTTCACCATGGCTTTTGTGCTGCCTCTGGTTATCTTTCTGGTGCTGGGCTGGGGGATTTCCTTCGATGTGGAAAAGATTCCGTTCGCGGTACTCGATCAGGATAAGACGGCCATGAGCCGGGATTTTTTGCACCGGTTTATTGATTCCCGTTATTTCGATTACAAAGGCGATGTCCGTAGCGAACGCGAATTCGACGCGCTGTTGGCGCATAGCGATATCCGCTTTGCCATCATCATCCCGCCCAGATTTCAGGAACATCTGCTGGCCGGGCAATCGACATCGGTACAGAGCCTCATCGATGGCGTTTTCCCTTACCGGGCACAGGTAGCAAAAGGTTATGTATCGGCTATTATCGCCAATTTTAACAGCCATTCCTTGGCCGATTATTTAGCCGGAACCCGCGGCACTTCCAAAGAACAAGCCCTTATTCAAGTAGTCCCCGTGCGGCTTGAGCCGCGCTATTTGTACAATCAGGCGCTACGCAGCCAATGGTCTATGGCATCGGGCTTGCTGATGCTGGTGTTGATGGTGACTCCGCCGTTTCTTACTGCACTGGGGGTGGTGCGGGAAAAGGAAAACGGTTCTATCTACAACATTTATGCCTCCACCATCAGCCGTAGCGAATTTATTCTGGGCAAGTTTCTGCCTTATCTGCTAATTTCCTGCCTGAACATTCTTGTTCTCTGGTGGGTAGTCATGAACGTGTTCGGCACCCCCTTCAAAGGCGACCCACTGTTTTATTATGCCGCTTCAGTAATCTATGTGATCTGTACGGCGGGTGCCGGCCTACTGATATCATTGCTGGTTCAAACCCAGGTTGCCGCGATCATGCTGACCATGGTGATTTCCTTTGTCCCGGCTATGCTGTACTCGGGTCTGCTGGTGCCTATTGAATCAATGGAGGCGGGAACCCAATTTGAGGCGCATTTGTTCCCGACGCTTTATTATCTGCGCATTTCATGGGGCAGTTTTCTTAAAGGACTGGGCTGGGCCGAACTTTGGGTCGATGTGGTTGCGCTAATGCTTTACGCTATTATCCTGTGGGTTGTCGGCTACCTTAATTTTCACAAAAGGCCGAGACAATGAATAGCGGCCGTTTCCTGTTATGGTGGGATCGCGTCGTCGCCATGACCGTTAAAGAGCTGAAACAGCTTTTCCGCGATCCGGTACTGCTTGCCATCATTGTTTATTTTTTTACCGCTGACGTTTATATGGCGGGCAACGGCATAAAACTGAATCTTCACAGCGCATCGGTGATGGTCATCGATCATGATCATAGCGCCGCCTCCCGTGAATTGATTTATCGTTTTCGACCGCCTTATTTCGATTTGAAGGGAGAAATTTCCGGTAAAAAGGAAGCTGAAAACTTGTTAAATAAAGGACAAATCCTGGCGGTACTGGATATACCGGAACACTTTCAACGGGACTTGTTGCGGGGCAAACAAGTTGCCGTTCAATTACAGGTGGATACCAGCAATACCGTGCTGGGCACGCTGGCAACCTCGTACGCCACGGAAATTACCGCAGGCTTCGGCCTGGACCTGGCAATGCAACAGCTTGGCTTGAACGCCGGGCAGATGGATAGCCTGCCCGTTATCGAGGATCGTCATCGCGTATTGTACAATCCCAACCAGACTGATGGCTGGTTTATGTCGATCTCGGAGCTATTGACTGTCATCACCATACTGTCGATGATGCTGCCGGCTGCCGCGGCGGTCCGGGAAAAGGAGCGCGGCACCATTGAACAACTGGCGGTATCGCCGCTGACGCCGCTCCAGATTCTGCTGCCCAAAGTCATCGCCATGAGCCTGGTGATTCTTTTAGGCACGGCGGTGTGTTTATTTCTGATCATCATCCCGGTTTTTCATTTGCCGGTTAAAGGCAGTATCGGGCTGTTCTTTGCCGTAACCGCTTTGTATGTCTTCGCCACTTCGGGGATTGGCCTGTTCATAGCGACTGTCAGTCGCAGTCTGGGCCAGGTGTCAATGTTGGTGATTTTGCTGCTGATGCCGATACTGCTGCTTTCGGGCGCATGGACGCCGCCGGAAGCCATGCCGCAAGGTCTTCGCTGGGCCATGGCTATTTCCCCCTTGTACTACTTTATTGAAATGGGCTATGACATTTTGCTCAAAGGCGCGGGCATTGCCGTTTTAAAAGGATTCGCTGCTTGGGTTAACGCTATTGGGCTTAGTCTTCTTCAGCTTCGGCGTGTGGCGTTTCCGGCGGCAGTTTGGATAATCTCAGGGGCTTGCGTTAAACACATCAATTGAAGCCGTCACATGTTGACGTTCTCCGTGGAGCCGGTGCGCATGATTGATTATCTCATGCGCACCCCTTGACCGCCTTATTGGTCAAACGGTTGAACATCGCCCGGTTTTCGCAGCATTTTATTCACCTCGTCCAGATGCAGCTCTTCCCCGACAATCATCCCTCGCGCATACTCCTCCAACAATACTGAAACGCCCTCGGAGGCTTTCAGCAGGTCAAAATAGGCGGCTATCGCTGTTTTCTCGTGCTCCAAACTTTCTCTTAGAATATCGCCAATATCGTGTTTGGCTGTTTCCAATAAAGGGCCGATCTTCAGCGAAGGATGTCCGCCCAATAAGGTCACCAGCTCGCCCGCTTTATGCGCATGAGCAAGGCTCTCGTCAGCATTGCCCTTCAGCCAGGAAACAATGGGAATGCGGTTATAGCCGTAAACCATCAGCGAGTAATGCGTGTAGCGCACAACCCCTGCCAGTTCAAGCTCCATAATTTTGTTAAGAATATCTACAGCCCGTTGTTTTTCTTGATCGTTCATGTCGATGCTCCTGTTGATTATAGAAAAATGTCACCTAACATTAAGCGACACCCATTCAGTTGCTCATCAAAAATCCTGATAACGATGTAAGGCGCCGTCTCACCACCTAATTACTTGAAGTCCGAGACTATAGCAACAACAATTTTCCTCAAAATGAATTGATGAAAAAATGACCCAAAGCTTGAATCAAGCGCTACTCCACTTAAACGCGCTGTTTGGGGATACAATAAGCGCATAACCTGCCTATAACGCGATGCCCACACTGGAGATTTCTCGATGAACTATACAAACATGCTGGCGGTGGCATTCGCCGAAGCGCAAGCCGGTTTTGACGAAGGCGGCGTACCGGTCGGCGCGGCGCTGTTCGACGCTCATGGCAACTTGCTCGGACGCGGCCGCAATCGCCGGGTGCAGGACAACGACCCGTCCATCCACGGCGAAACCGACGCCTTTCGTAAAGCCGGCCGCCAAACCAACTATCGCGACAAGATTTTGGTAACGACATTGGCGCCCTGCTGGTATTGCTCGGGATTGATCCGGCAATTCAATATCGGCACGGTGGTAGTCGGCGAATCGGTCAACTTCGAAGGCCACCTGGATTGGCTCAAGGACGCCGGAGTACACATTGTTGAAATGAACGACGCCGATTGCATTGCGCTGATGCGGCGCTTTATCGAACAATCGCCGCAAATCTGGTTTGAAGACATCGGCGAATGCGATTGCGGTTAACAGCCGCAGACACCTTTCCGATCTAAAATGCTTGCCGAATCCGCCCGTCTAAATATGCGGCGACCCAATCTAACGATATGCCCCATGGCGGTTTTTCAGTTATAATCCCCCACTTTTTATTGCCCAAGAGCGTTAATCCGTGTCCAGCATAAACAACGACTTATCTACTTTTCAGGGACTCATCCTGGCCTTACAGAAATACTGGTCAGATCAAGGCTGTATTTTATTGCAGCCGTTGGATCAAGAAGTTGGCGCGGGGACGTTTCATCCCGCCACATTTTTACGCGCCATAGGCCCTGAGCCTTGGAACGCGGCTTATGTGCAACCGTCGCGCAGGCCGACCGACGGCCGCTTCGGCGAAAACCCTAACCGTTTGCAGCATTACTACCAGTTTCAGGTGGTTTTAAAACCGTCGCCGGACAATATTCAGGAATTGTATCTGGGTTCGTTACGTCATTTGGGCCTGGATTTGCTCGAACACGATGTGCGCTTTGTCGAAGACAATTGGGAATCGCCGACTCTGGGCGCATGGGGACTAGGCTGGGAAGTCTGGCTGAACGGCATGGAAGTGACCCAGTTCACTTATTTCCAACAAGTCGGCGGCCTTGAATGCAGACCGATCACCGGCGAAATCACTTACGGCCTGGAGCGCATTGCAATGTACTTGCAGGGCGTTAAAAGCGTTTACGATCTGGTCTGGACTAACGGCCCCTTCGGCACCGTCACTTACGGCGATGTGTTCCATCAAAACGAAGTGGAAATGTCCGCTTACAACTTCGAACACGCCAACGTCGAGTTCATGTTCGAGTGTTTCAACACCTACGAGCAGGAATGCACCAAGCTGATCGAATTGAACTTGCCGTTACCGGCCTATGAAATGGTGCTGAAAGCCTCGCACGCTTTTAACCTGCTGGATGCGCGTCACGCCATTTCGGTTACCGAGCGCCAACGCTATCTGTTACGAGTCAGGAATTTGGCCAAATCCGTAGCCGAAGTCTATTACCAACGCAGGGAATCGCTAGGCTTCCCGATGTTAACCAAGCAGGGAGCATAACATGAGCACAAACAAACATTTATTGTTCGAACTGGGTTCGGAAGAACTGCCGCCCAAGACCTTGCTAAAACTGAGCAACGCCTTGCTAAACGGCATCGTTCAAGGACTTAACGCCGCAGAACTAACCTTTACCGGCAGCACGGCTTACGCGACACCTAGGCGTCTGGCGGTTTTTATCGAAAACCTCGCTAGCGCACAGCCCGATAAAACCGTAGAAAAACGCGGCCCTGCCCTGCAAGCGGCATTTGCCCCCGACGGCACGCCCAGCAAAGCCGCCTTGGGTTTTGCGGTCAGTTGCGGCACCCGTTTCGATCAACTGGAACGCCTGAAAACCGACAAGGGCGAATGGCTCAGCTTTACCCAAGCCGTCAAAGGCCAAGCGACTGAAAACCTGATTCCCGACATTATCCGCCAGAGCATCGCCGGATTGCCGATTGCCAAGCGTATGCGCTGGGGCAGTTTCACTACCGAATTCGTCAGACCGGTACATTGGGCCGTCTTGCTTTACGGCGACAGCGTCATCGACACCGAAATCCTGGGCCTCAAAACCGGCTCGGCGACGCAAGGACACCGCTTCCACGCACCGCAAAAAATCACCCTGACCAAGCCGGAAGACTACGCTGATGTGTTGTATAAACAAGGCCGCGTCATCGCCGATCTTGAACAAAGAAAAACGCTGATCCGTGACGCGGCGCAAAAAGCCGCAGCAGCAGTCAATGGCTTTGCGCATATCGAAGACGATTTACTGGAAGAGATTGCCGCGTTAAACGAGTGGCCGGTGCCGATTACCGGGACTTTCGACCCGCGTTTCTTGGAGCTGCCGCCGGAAGTATTGATCACCACGATGCAGACCAACCAGAAATACTTTCCGGTTAAAAATGCCGACGGCGGTTTGCTGGCGAACTTCATTACCTTCAGCAATATCGAAAGCACCAACCCCAAGTCCATCCAGCAGGGTAATGAGCGCGTGGTAACCCCGCGCCTTTCCGATGCGGAATTTTTCTGGAACCAGGATCGGAAAAAAACGTTGGAAGATCGCGTGGAAAGCTTGTCCAGCGTGGTTTTTCAGGAGAATCTGGGCACGGTTTTCGCCAAAACCAAACGCGTGCAAAATCTCGCGAAATTTATTGCCGGACACCTGAACGCCAATGTTAAACTGGCCGAACGCGCTGCGTTATTGGCCAAAACCGACCTGATGACCGAAATGGTCGGCGAATTCGGCAACCTGCAAGGCATTATGGGGCGCTACTATGCGCTGGCGGACAACGAACCGGAAGAGGTCGCGCTGGCGATTGAGGAACAGTATTTCCCCAAACAATCCGGTAGTCCGACTGCCGGCAGCACAACGGGGCAAGTCCTTGCTATCGCGGAAAAAATAGACACGCTGGTCGGCATTTTTGCCGTCGGCCTGATCCCTACCGGCGACAAAGATCCTTATGCATTGCGCCGCGCCGCTTTAGGCATTCTCCGGACCATCATAGAGAATAAACTCAACATCAATATCATCGAGTTGACGGAATTCGCCGGCGCTCAGATTAAAACAACGTCCGATCAATCGGGAACATCCGACCGGGTTATCGATTTTATTTTCGACCGCTTGAAAGGTTATTGCCTTGATCAGGGCTACACTGCCGATGAATTCGATGCAGTCTTCACCGTCACACCCGCCGAACCGCTGGATTTTATGCAACGTTTAGAGGCGGTTAAAGCCTTCAGGCAGTTGCCCGAAGCCGGAAGTCTGGCGGCGGCGAATAAACGCATCCGCAATATCCTGAAAAAATCGGAGTCCCAACCGGCCGCCAGCGTCGGCGCATTGCTGGAGCCGCAAGAAAAGCAGCTGCTACAAGCCGCACTGCAATCCGCCGATGATATTCAACCGTTACTGGCGCAGCGCAATTACCAGGCGACACTTAACCGTTTGGCGGGTTTGCGCAATGACGTCGATGCGTTTTTCGATCATGTGATGGTGATGACCGACGATCTTGACTTGCGCGCCAACCGGCTGGCATTGCTCAACCTGTTGTCCGAGCAGTTTTTGACCTGCGCCGATATTTCCAAATTGCAATCGTAAATGAACAGTCCCTTGTCCCAACGCTCCAGCGGGAGTGCCGAATGATGCGCTGGAGCGACCTATAAATCATGCCCGAAAACCGCTACGTATTGCTGGATCGTGATGGTGTCATTAACCGCGACTCGGATGACTTCATAAAATCCCCGGAAGAATGGCTGCCGCTTGAAGGCAGTCTTGAGGCGATTGCCCTGCTCAACAAGCAGGGCTATAAAGTCGTGGTGGTCACCAATCAGTCCGGCGTAGCCCGCGGCTTACTCGATGCCGCCACGCTGGAAAAAATCCACGCAAAAATGCAGCGCATGACCGCAGAAAAAGGCGGAAAAATCGACGCCATCTATTTTTGCCCGCACGGCCCGGACGACAACTGCAACTGCCGCAAACCCAAGCCGGGCTTGCTTGAAGCCTTTGCAGCCGACCACCATGTCAGCCTGAGCGGCATGGCGGTTATCGGCGATTCGCTCCGCGACCTCCAGGCAGCGCAGGCCGTCGGTGCAAGCCCGATACTGGTCAAAACCGGTAAAGGCCGAAAAACCCTAACTGAAAATCCTAATCTCGATATTCCTGTTTTTGAGAACTTATATGACGCAGCAAAACACCTCGCATCAAGACCCCAGACCTAAAAACTATATAGGCTCGGCCCTGTTATTTTTGGGTATTTTCTCTACCGCTACCGTCGTCGGAATCTTGCTTATTCTAGGCATGCTGACGACCTTTAAAATACGCTGGAAAATCGGTCATGCCTGGTGCGCCATTATCGGCTGGATAACCAAAGTGACCTGCGGCCTCACCTATGAAGTGGAAGGACTGGAAACCATCGATCCGCAACGGCCTGCCATTATTTTGAGCAACCATCAGTCTGCGTGGGAAACGCTGGCGTTAAGATACATTCTGCCGCCTCATTCAGTCGTCATAAAACGCGAACTGCTTTATCTCCCGATTTGGGGATGGTCGCTGCTTACCCTGAAATCCATCGTCATCAACCGGAAAAATCAACGCGCCTCATTACGTTCATTGCTCGAACAAGGCACTAAATATTTAAATGAGGGCTTATGGGTGCTGATTTTTCCTGAAGGCACTCGCGCAGGAGCCAGGGAAGTATTGAAGTTCAATATCGGCGGCGCGATGTTGGCGCATAAAACCGGCTACCCCGTCATTCCGGTCGCACATAATGCCGGTGATTTTTGGCCGCGCTATAGTTTTTTAAAATATCCCGGCGTTATCAAGCTGAAAATCGGCCCGGTCATAGAGACCAAGGGACGCAAAGCCGCCGACATCAATGCCGAAGCGGAGGCCTGGATAACGCAGGCAATGAAGGAGATGGATTGATTCAGGCGAAAGACAAGGGCAAAAAGAAGAGCGTCCCTTTGGCTTTCGCCTTTCGCCTTGTGCCTGATGTATAATGCCGCACGGCGCATTTTCAATTTAATAACGGTAATATACTCACATGAAAAAACTACTGCTCATTTCCCTGTCCGCATTATTACTCTCCGGTTGCGCAGATAAAAAACAATATGAAGAGACTGTATTGGAGCAAATGCAGCTGGAAAAAGACATTAAGGACTACAAACTGTCCCCCGAGCGCATGGCTAAATGCGTCGTCGATACGACCTCGGGCAAAATGCCCGGCATTTTTGCTCTCGACCCCAAGCGCTTGACCGCTTACCGTAACTATACAAAAATGTTGACGCTGTCCTCGTCTAAAGACCCTAAAAAGGCCCTTGAAGAATTACGGACTGATTTCGGCTCGGCACAAGATCTTGCAGAAGCTCACTCCAACTATACCGAAAGCCAGATGGATTGCTTGGCCGCCCTGATCGGGGAATCGGAAGAACCCACAAAAGGCGAAAAATAACGCTTTTTTTAAGTAACTTGATCAGAACTGCCCAATCAAGGGCGGCCCAACCGGTCGCTCTTGATGCCCCGCCTTACTCAGCTCCGCAACACCGCTTAAACTTCTTGCCGCTGCCACAGGAACACGGGGCATTTTTGCCCAGATTAGTCTGTAAACCGACCTTGCCGATGGATTTAACCAGCCCATCCAGATAAAACCAGCCGCCCGCGCGTTTGATAAATTGGCTGATCTCAGTCATGACGTACTCTTCGCCATCCTCCAAATAATACGCCTTAAACTCCACCACACCTTTAGCATCCTTGGCTCCGCCTTTTTTAGTGTTGCCGATTTCCAAGCGTTGCCAATCGACTTTTTCCTTGGAAAAATCGATCAATTCAGGCCGCACCGTGGCATCCCAGGTATCTTGCAAATAACCGGCATTATGCAAGGCATAAGCAGTAAAGCGCGAACGCATCAAAGCTTCGGCAGTTACGGGCTTTTTTTCGCCGGAATGAAATGGGCCGCAGCATTGAGCGTATTCAATGCCCGATCCGCAAAGGCAGAAGGTCGGTGTGTTCAAAAGAAGTTCCTTATTAAAATGTTGGCTTATTTTACATGGATCCGCATTCGATAGTAGCGTGAAACCTGAATGTTTGGGCTTCGATTATTCGCCTGATTTCTGTTTATGAATAGGCTCCCGTTATAATGTTCCACCGGATGAACTGCATAACGCCCACGCTCCCACCGCCAATCCGTAACCTCATCAACTCAACTATCCGACAAGAAATTGATAAGTAAGCAAAATAAAAACCCTCATCCCGGCAGAAAGTTCTGCGTTGCCCCGATGCTGGACTGGACTGATAGACACTGCCGTTATTTTCATCGGCTGATTTCACAACATGCGTTTTTGTATACCGAAATGGTGACGACCGGTGCCTTGATTCACGGCGACCACCACCGATTCCTGCAATTTAGCGCCGCCGAGCGCCCGGTCGCATTTCAGTTGGGCGGCAGCAACCCTCGTGAACTGGCTATCTGCGCCAAGATGATTGAAGATTACGGCTATGACGAGGTGAACTTGAATGTCGGCTGTCCCAGCGACCGGGTTCAGAACGGCCGCTTCGGCGCTTGCCTGATGGCGGAACCCGAACTGGTCGCCGAATGCGTTGCCGCAATGGCTCAAGCGGTTTCAATTCCGGTCACGGTTAAATCGAGAATCGGCATTGACGAGCGCGATTCTTATGAAGAGCTGGTGCAGTTTGTATCGACGGTTGCCGATGCCGGTTGCGAAACCTTTATTATCCATGCAAGAAAGGCATGGCTAAGCGGCTTGTCGCCCAAGCAAAACCGCGATGTTCCGCCGTTGCGCTACGATGTGGCCTATCAAATAAAACAGGACTTCCCGCAGCTGGAAATCATCCTGAACGGCGGCATCACCACCCTGGATCAAGCCGAAGCTGTTTTGGCCCATGTTGACGGCGTCATGGTTGGCCGGGAGGCTTATCACAACCCTTATCTGTTGGCCGAGGTGGATCGGCGGTTTTATGGCGAGTCCAAAGAACCCCGGTCACGGGAAATGATTATGGATTTGTTGATCCCCTATATTCAGCAGCAACTTGAGCTTAACGATGGCGTCCGCTTAAACAACATCTCCCGACATATCTTAGGCCTGTTTCATGGCGAGCCGGGTGCCAGAGGCTGGCGTCGGCATCTTAGCGAAAATGTTTGCAAGCCCGGCGCGGACATCAAGGTGATTTTGGAAGCGCTGCCTACCCGCATCTAGGTAAAGAGCGAAGCTTTAAAATTCCCAACGCCATGCTGTATACTGACCAGCTATTTTTATAACTGGGATTGAAACAATGGAACAGCATTTTGCCAGCATTATTGAGGCAGTCGGTGAAGATTTAACTCGCGAAGGCCTGATCGATACGCCAAAACGCGCGGCCAAAGCTTTCAAATTTTTAAACAACGGCTATGAAAAAACCCTGGAAGAAGTGCTGAACGGCGCTATTTTTACCGCCGACACCGAAGACATGGTTATCGTGAAGGATATTGAGCTGTATTCTTTATGCGAGCATCATTTACTGCCGTTTATCGGTAAATGTCATGTCGGTTATTTGCCGAAAGGCAAGGTGATGGGCTTATCCAAAGTGGCCCGCGTTATCGATATGTATGCACGCCGCCTGCAAATTCAGGAAGTACTGACCAAGCAGATAGCCGACGCGATTGAACTGGCAACCGGCGCCCGAGGCGTAGCGGTGGTTATTGAAGCCAAGCATTTGTGCATGATGATGCGCGGCGTTGAAAAACAAAACTCGGTGATGACAACGTCGGTGATGACCGGGATTTTCCGTAAGGAAATCAGCACCCGTTCGGAATTTTTGAACCTGATCAACCGATAAGCCTGAAATGACCGTAAAAAAGACCGGCGTATTACTGGCAAACCTGGGCTCGCCCACCGCGCCGACCACATCGGCGGTCAGGCGGTTTCTTAAGGAATTTCTTTGGGATCCGCGCGTCGTCAACCTGCCCAGGCCTTTGTGGTGGGTGATACTGCATTTTTTCGTGCTGCCTTTTCGCCCCCGAAAATCGGCAAAGGCCTATCGCAAAGTATGGGATGAAAAAGGTTCGCCGTTAATCTTCCTGACCCTGCAATTAACCGAGCGGGTTGCCGAAAAGCTGCATGCCAAGGGCGTCACTACCCAGCATGTGATGCGCTACGGCGAACCTTCCATCGCCAAGCAGTTACAAGCCTTCAAAACGGCGGGTATCGATAATTTAATCGTCCTGCCGTTGTACCCGCAATATTCCTCAACAACCACTGCATCGATCTACGATGATGTGATTAAAGAGCTGAATCAGTGGCGGCATCTACCCACCATTCACTTTATCAGCGATTATCACCAGCACAGTCACTATATCGCTGCGGTTGCCGAATCCATTGAGCAAAACTGGCGGGAGCACGGCAAAAACGAGCTGTTATTGATGTCCTTTCACGGCTTGCCCGAACAGCTCACTAAATGGGGCGATCCTTATTTTCACCAATGCCACAAAACCGCCGCCTTGATTGCGGAAAAATTGGGCATCGATGAAAAACAATGGATGATTGTGTTCCAGTCGCGTTTCGGCAAGGCGCAATGGCTGAAACCTTATTGCGTGGACACGTTAAAGGAATTGCCGGGGCAAGGCATTAAAAAAATAGATGTTGTTTGCCCGGGGTTTGCGGTGGACTGCCTGGAAACGCTGGAAGAAATAGCCATGGAGAACAAGGCTGTTTTTATGGCGTCCGGCGGCGTGGAGTATCGTTATATCGCGGCGCTGAATGATTCGGAAATCCATGTTGATGCTATAGTTAATCTGCTTGAGCAGAAGCTTTAATTTAAGACATTGCACCACGAACGATTGCATGGAAGCAGGAGGTAGAGCACCAACAGTAGGCGCTTTAGGCGACGCATGGAGCAGTTGCCGAGACACGAAGAACACGAAGTTTTATTGTGGCTTTTTTCTTCGTGCCCTTCGTGTCTTCGTGGTGAATTAGTCAATCTGCTTATATTTATTGATTGAATATACGTACTTTTGGTGTTGCAAACGACGGACAAAAAGGCTAATCAGATGAACCAAACACTATTAGAAAACTGGCAAGACAGCAGCTGGCCGACCATCAAATCCAGCAAAGCTCTGGATACCGGCGATGGCGTTATTGACGAAAGAACCTTTAACACCATTGAAGTCGACAAACTGTTCGATGCCGTTAATCACGCATCAACGATTGCCGGACAGGCGGTGCTATACCGTTCTTTAGCCCAACCGCTGAATGAGCTGGATCAGATCAAAGCCAAACAGCAAGCCGTCGAAGAACTGCGCAATAATCCGGCACTCAAAGAACAGCTGGAACAGATCGTACAGCAGGCTGTTCCCGATGAAAAAAACTTCTATTTACTGTTGTTCGGCGAATTTCTGGGAACCTTCGGCACCGCCCGAGAAGAGCATGAAATTGAAGGCTACGGCTATCTGCAATATAAACGCGGCATCCGTTTTATGCTGGAACTGGTCGATCGGATTCAATCTGTCGAAGCCCCGCAAAGCCACTATCTACAAGACATTTGCGACAAGATAAAAGCCTTTGCAGAATCGCGGCCTTATTCACTGATGCAAGGACCTGTTTACATCACTGAAAACAATATTCAGTGCAAAGAACAAAGAAAAGGCTTGATCTCACCTGCGATTATTTTCAAGCCCCGGCTATTCAAACCGCTGCTGATCAGCCTGTTTTTCGGAGCCGTCTGGGCGCTGGCGCATTTTTTCCCCACCGACATGTTCCAGGTTTCAACCGAGGCCATCCCGACTGCCACTATTTTCTTCGTGCCTTTACTGCTGGCGTATTACCCCATTGTCGGCGGCTTTGACCGGGACAGCTGCATTATCCCGCTAAGAAATGAGTTCAAAAAATCCCCGGCAGTAGCCGAAACGTTGGATGCGCTGGGCCGGCTCGACGAATTGCTGTCGTTTATAAAATTTTCCGAGGCTTTCGGCGGCAGTAAGGTGTTGCCTGAATTGGTTGACGCGCCGCATCACCGGATAAATCTGACGGACGCCAGAAATCCTGTCCTAGGCAAGCAGAATCCTGATTATGTCGGCAACGACTTTGTTTTGGAAGACGACAAACTGGTGCTGGTCACAGGCCCCAACAGCGGCGGCAAGACGGCTTTTTGCAAAACCGTCACCCAAATCCAGCTGCTCGCTCAAATCGGCTGCTTTGTTCCGGCCCAATCGGCAACCCTGACTGTCGCCGACCGGATTTTCTACCAAGCACCCGAAATCAGCCATCTGGATGACGGCGAAGGCCGCTTCGGCACCGAACTGAAACGAACCAAAGACATTTTCCTGGCCGCAACCGCAAAAAGCCTGGTGGTGCTGGACGAATTATCCGAAGGCACGACCTTCGAAGAAAAAATGGAATCGTCTTCGAATGTGCTGGACGGCTTTTACCGGAAAGGCAACAGCACCATTTTGATTACCCACAACCATCAACTGGTCGATCATTTTGTCGCCCAAGGCATCGGCTTGCCAAGACAGGTCGAGTTTGCCAATGACGCACCGACTTACAAACTGGTTGCAGGCATTTCCCGAGTCAGTCATGCCGATCGCGTGGCGAAAAAAATCGGTTTTTCCAAAGAAGATATAGACAACTATCTGGCAGATTCACAATGAAAATAGGCACCGCATTATCAAACAGCGCAACCAAAGCACTGCTGCTCGGCAGCGGCGAGCTGGGCAAGGAACTGGCTATCGCGCTGCAACGCTACGGCGTGGAAGTCATCGCCGTCGATCGCTATCCGAATGCACCGGCACAGCATGTCGCGCATCGCAGCCATGTGATCGACATGACCGACACCGAAGCGGTCAAAAAACTGATTGCGCTGGAACAGCCGGATTTCATCATCCCGGAAATCGAAGCGATTGCGACCCAGGCGCTGCTCGACATCGAAGCGGAAGGTCAATGTACCGTGGTACCCAACGCCAGGGCGATTCAACTGACCATGAACCGGGAAGGCATCAGAACCCTGGCCGCCGAGCAGCTTAAAATCCCCACCTCGGCCTATGCGTTTGCAGAAAATTTTGAGCAATTGCAGGCGGCGGTTGACGGCGGCATCGGTTATCCGTGCTTTATCAAGCCGACTATGTCATCATCCGGCAAAGGCCAGTCGATGGTTAAAAGCGCCGACCAACTTAAGGCCGCTTGGGGTTACGCCAAATCCAGCGGCCGGGTGGATACCGGCAAGGTTATCGTCGAAGCAAAAATCGACTTTGATTTTGAAATCACCCTGCTGACGGTGCGCGCCCTGAATCAGCACGGCGAAGTCGAGACTCACTTTTGCGCACCGATAGGCCATGTACAGGAAAGCGGCGATTACCGCGAGAGCTGGCAACCGCAAGCCATGAGTGCAGCAGCCATCAAGGCGTCACAGGACATTGCGTTTAAAATAACCAATGAAATCGCCGGGCTCGGCCTATTCGGCGTTGAACTGTTTATCAAGGGCGATGTCGTCTGGTTCAGCGAAGTCAGCCCCAGACCGCACGATACCGGCATGGTGACATTGGTCACCCAGAAACAAAACGAATTTGAATTGCACGCCAGAGCCATTTTAGGCTTACCCGTCGATACCGGCATGCAAAGCACAGGAGCCAGCGCCGTCATATTGGGCGGCCTGGATGCGCAAGGCGTGATTTACGAAGGGCTGGACAAGGCGCTTAGTGTGCCGACCAGCGAAGTCAGATTATTTGGCAAGCCTGAAGCATTTACCAACAGGCGCATGGGTGTTGCGTTAGCTACCGCTGAAACTGTCGATGAAGCCAGGAACAGAGCGGTCAAAGCCGCAACGATGATCGTTATTAAACCTGACCGATAGGTGACAATATGATGAGAATTGCCGTTTTATTAACCACATTACTCATCTCAGTCGAGGTGCAGGCCGACATCTATAAATTTATCGCGAATGACGGCCGCATCTATTATACCGACAAGCCTAAAAACAGCCTGTACAAACGCATCATCCGAACAAGGCCGATCAATTATGCCGCCGCCCTGCCCTATATGGGCACCAACAAAAAGAAATTCGCCGATCTGATTGCCGAAGCGGCCAACCGGCATCAGGTTGATGCCAGATTGCTACACGCTGTTATTCAGGCGGAATCCGCTTACGATGCCAACGCCATCTCCACAGCCGGAGCCGTCGGTTTAATGCAGCTAATGCCGGATACCGCAAGGCGCTACGGCGTTGTTAACAGGAATGATCCGGTCCAGAATATCGACGGCGGCACCCATTATTTGAAAGACTTGCTCAAGATGTTCGATTCGAATCTGGACTTGGCCGTTGCAGCGTATAACGCCGGTGAAAATGCGGTGATCCGGCACAACAACTCCATTCCGCCCTACCCGGAAACCCAAAATTACGTCAAAATAGTGAAGGCTTTGTATAACAGGCGCTCTTGAGCTGGATCATAAGCTGTTGGGTAGCTCGCCAAGGAGCCAAGCATGATAAACGCAAGCAACACCGTCGACTTAAGCCGTTTCACGAATGCGCAAGAAAGCATCTATGACAGCGTCCTCGCAGAGTTAAAAAACGGCCGGAAACGCACTCACTGGATGTGGTACATCTTCCCGCAAATTGATGGCCTGGGGCACAGTGCAACATCAAAACACTATGCCATTAAGAGTATAGAAGAAGCTCGGCAATACCTGAATCATCCCGTTCTTGGACAAAGACTGCGGGAATGCGCAGAAGCGGTTTTTGCCATTGAAGGACGATCAATTTCAGAAATCTTCGGTTATCCTGATAATCTAAAGCTTAAATCTTCCATGACACTGTTTGCCTATGTGGCGGCCCCATGCTCCGTGTTTGCCCGTATCATTGATAAATATTTTAATGGCGAGCAGGACGCTTTGACGCTCAAATTATTAGAGAAACTTAAGGCAAAATGAGCTGGAGCCGGCTTTATATGTCCTGGATACGTGTAGGCGATGCAATTGTCTTTGAAATTGATCATGCCGGTGTCCAGCCGCCAATCGACTCAGCCTTTACTGAAGCGCTACAAAACACCTTGAGCGAATGGAATTCTGCTGTGGATGACGAAGCGTATGCTAATCTTTGAAATGTTCGCTAGATCCCAAGCTCAAGCTCTCATTGTTATACATATCTTCTGCGGGCACTCAAATATCCAGTTTGGGTGCCCGCGCAAAGGCTGTCCAGGCGGTTGCTGAAAGCTGGAGTGCAGGCTTCGCCTGCAAGCGCAAGCAAAGCTTGCACTCCCGCTGCCGTCTTCAATATGTAACGATGGACATAGGCTTGCACCGGAGCGGAGACGGCCTGTGTATCCTTGCCGGAGTCCCACAGACACTTGTGTATAAAGATGAGAGCTCAAGCTTGGGAATTCGATTTGGACGCTCTAGCTTCGCCTTTGAGGTTCCCAATCTGGAGATTGCGAACCAGCGCTAACTCAGGCCTATTGAAGCGCCTGTTTTAAAGCCGCATTGAACCGGTCCGGCGCTTCCTGTGGGATAAAGTGTCCGACATTTTGCACAACAAAAACTTTTTCCGTCGCTGAAGGTTTGTTGGTTTGGGCGGCATTAATATGAATCAACGGGGACTTCAACCGACTCCTCTGCTTTTGATAATCGCCGGATACCCATTTAAAGATATTTGTTAATGCGCTGATACCGACTTCCGGAGGCGACGAAGCCATATCGTCGGCGATATGTTGAACGATAACCGGGTCTGCCGTCGGCGCAAACATGCTTTTAACCATCTGATAGGTGGTTTTATAAAAATCGCTTTTAAACGGCGCAAGGACTTCGGCAATTTTATTTTCCGGCGGCCATTGGAATTTAGTCTCGAACGAATCCACCGCAACCAGCCCGGAAACACGTTCCGGCATCCGCAGCGCGGTTTCGATAATGACCGATCCGCCCATCGAATGCCCGATCAGAATTACTTTTTTTAAATCGAGACTGTCGATGACACGTTCTACATCATCCGCAAAACCGGAAATCGTATAGTCTTTCCTACCCATTCCCGATTGACCGTGGCCCGCTAAATCGATAGCAACCACCCGATAATCGGCGGCAAAGTAATCCATTTGCGCCTGCCAGTAACGGCTGTCGCAAGACCAGCAATGCACAAACACCAGCGCGGTATCGCCGTTGCCGCGCATCGTGAAGTGAATGGGTACGCCGTCTGCCGATTTGATATTGCTTTCAATAATCTGAGGCTGTTTTACCGGCAATTCCTGACAACCCGGTAAACAGGCTGCGAATATCCATAAGGTTATTATTTTCAGGTAAAGTTTCATCGTTTTTCCTTGTTAATAAATCATTTAAGCCTTAGCCCGGCTGACCACATAAACGCCGATTAACACCAAAGCAGTCCCGGCCAGTTGCGCCGCCGTCAAGGTCTCGTTTAACAGCAAGAAAGCCAGCGCCAACGTACCTATCGGCCCTATAGAGCTGATAATGGATGCCGAGCCGGCGCCGATACGACTGATCCCGGCATTCATTAAAAACGCCGGAAGTACGGTGGAGAAAATCGCCATGATCAGCGCCAGCCAATAAACATTGACCGGTAAATTCAATAGCGTGACGCCGTGCTGAATCACGAAATGCAGGCCGGTAGCCAGACAGGCGACGGTCATCGAATAGGCGGTAAAACGCGTCGAACCTATCCGTTTGACCATCATGCCGCTGCCCATCAGGAAAAAAGCAAAGGCGATGGCGCTAGCCAAAACCAATGCCGAACCTAACAACAATCCCGATGACGCCATTTCCGCCCTATTGTCGACAAACACCAGAATCATCCCCGCATAACTTAAAGCCAAGGCAAGCGCCTGATGCCGGTTAATGGCCCGGCGTTGCAGCGCCGCCGTGAATAAAACCACGAAGGTCGGATAAAGAAACAAGATCAACCGCTCAAGGCCTGCCGAGATGTATTGCAGCCCTGCAAAATCAAGGTAGCTGGCAATGTAGTAGCCCAATATGCCCAAACCGAAAATCATCAGCCAGTCCTGCCTGTTTAAGCGTTGTGCATCTTCCGCTTTTGTCGAATTATTGACGGGCCATAACGCAACCACCAGAAAAAAAGGTAATGAAATTGCCATGCGCAACACCATCAAGGTGATGACATCCAGTTGATGACTGTAGTCGTAAGCTAATTTGATCAGCACCGCTTTGGCTGAAAAGCCAAACGCGCCAAGTAAGACAAACAGGCAGCCGATAATAGCCTGACGATTGTTCGGCGGTATAACGGATTCGGGTTGATGCACAAACTTCTCCTTAAAATGGAAAAACTGCGAATCTTGCCGGAAAGACTACCAAAGCAACGGGGACAAGACCCGCAGTTGCTTTGCTAAAATGGGATTAATGAACCAAAAAGACAGCACTGCGGTGAAAGCTAATAATCTTTCGCAGCCATCGTTTGCTAATTTTCAGGGATGAGGTCATGTGGTTCATGGTTTGTATTCTATGAATACGTTTGTGCGTTGTCAATTTATGTGGGGTTTTCGGGCATTGTCGGTTGTACGCTATCAATTGGCATTGCATGATAAAATCAAATTTGACCAGTCAACAAAGAACTCAAAACCATGAATCACATTGCCATAAAAATGCTGATGGGGGATCGCGGCAAATATCTCGGTATTGTCATGGGACTGACCTTTGCCTCATTGATCATGACCCAGCAACCGGCGATTTTTTTGGGGCTGATGTCGCGCTCTTACAGTTTCATATCGGATGTCGGTTTGCCCGATATTTGGGTGATGGACGAGAAAGTCCAGTTCGTCGATGACATCAAACCCTTGCAGGACACCGAGCTTTACCGGGTGCGCGGCATTTCCGGCGTAGAGTGGGCCATGCCGATGTACAAGGGGCTTCTAAAAGCGCGACTTGCCGACGGCACTTTCCAAACCTGCAATGTTGTCGGCCTGGACGACGCCACCTTAATCGGCGGTCCGCCGGTCATGCTGGAAGGATCGATTGAAGATTTACGCCGCAGCGACGGCATTATCGTCGATATAGACGGCGCCAGGGATAAGCTGGGCAAGCCCACACCCGGCGGCGAACGCATTCCGCTTAAAATTGGCGACAGCGTGGAGTTAAACGATCACCGCGCCATCGTTGTCGGCATCGCCAAGGTTACCCGCACATTTCAGTCCCAACCCGTGGTCTATACCACTTATTCCCGCGCCAAGAACTACGCGCCCAAAGAGCGTAAGCTGTTGTCCTTCGTCCTGGTTAAAGCCAAGCCAGGACAAGACCTCGCCGAATTGACCCGACGCATCCGGGCAACTACCGGTTTGGCGGCTTATTCGGGGGAAGCGTTTAAGACCCTCACTTATGAATATTTCATGCACAACACCGGCATCCCGATTAATTTCGGCATTTCCGTGTTATTGGGTTTTATCGTCGGTGCGGCCATCGCTGGCCAGACTTTCTACAACAGCACGCTGGAGAACCTGCGACAATTCGGCGTTCTGAAAGCGATGGGCACCAGCAACTGGGTTTTGCTGCGCATGATTTTGCTACAGGCGGTTTTAGTGGGTACCATCGGTTACGGTTTAGGCGTGGGCTTGACCGCATTGTTCGGCTATTCGATGCGCAATTCGATACTGGCGTTCAAGTTTCCGTGGCAACTGCTTATATTTAGCGGTGCCGGAGTCAGCTTGATTTGTATTTTTGCGGCACTGCTCAGCATCATTAAAGTGATTCGCTTGGAACCGGCTATTGTATTTAAAGGCTAACTAACGCATGAATCCATCACCATTGGCGGTACGCTGCCAGAATGTAGTCAAGATTTATGATACCGGCGACCAAAAAGTGACCGCGCTGAACGGCGTCAATCTAGAGATCGCGATGGGCGAGCTGATGATGCTGGTCGGGCCGTCAGGCTGCGGCAAGACCACGTTGATTTCAGTCATCGCCGGTATTCTCGACCAGGATGACGGCTATTGCGAAGTGTTCGGCGAGGACTTACTGAACATGAGCAACCAGCACAAACTGAATTTCAGGGCGCGCAACATCGGTTTCGTGTTTCAGGCCTTTAACCTGTTGCCTGCACTCAATGCGGCGGAAAACGTGTCGATACCGCTGATCATCAACGGCATGAAACGCAGCGATGCCGAGCGCAAAGCCGTCGCTGTGCTGGAGCAAGTGGGTCTGGGCGCGCGAGTGACGGCTTTACCTTCGGAGCTTTCCGGCGGACAGCAGCAGCGTGTCGCCATTGCCCGAGCGCTGATTCATAGCCCGAGACTGATTGTTTGCGACGAGCCCACCAGCTCACTGGACCATGAAACCGGACATAATGTGATGACCCTGCTCAAGGAAGTGGCCTTGCACAAAGACCGGGCACTGGTCATCGTCACCCATGACGCTAGGATTTTCGACTTTGCCGACCGCATCGCCGAAATGGATGACGGGCATATTGTTGGGGTGAAAGGGGCAGGGCTAAAGGCTAAAGGCTAAAGGCTAAAGGCTAAAAATTATGCTGCAAAGCCTTTTCGTGGTCAGCAGAACAATCGAATCATAAACCTATCGTAACTACTCAGCATTTTCAAACACAATAGAACGCGGATGAATATGATGAACACAGATAAAATCTTATTTAATCATAATTATCAGCGTCGCCTAGAGGCGCCTGCTTTTGGCATCAGCGTTCCATTTTTTAACTGCTGAGTCGTTACAACCTATCTACAGGAGGTGGTATGCAAGTCAAATACACATTACCGATACTGGCGGCTGTCGGATTCTTTTTTGCGATTTATACGGTCGTCAACAGCAATAAGCCGATACCGGTTGCTCCCGCCGTTGCGCCGCCCGCCTCCGCGCCGTTTAAATCGTTTATTGCCGGGGCGGGTATTGTCGAGGCAAAAAGCCAGAACATCGCCATCGGCACGCCCTTATCCGGCATCGTCAAAACCTTGGCCGTCAAGGTCGGCGATAAGGTCAAAGCCGGGGCGCCGTTGTTTTACCTGGACGACCGAGATACCCGCGCGGAATTAGCCGTTAAACACGCCGATCTCGCAAAAGCTCAAGCCGGTATTAACGAAGCCAATGCCTCGCTCAAAGATACCCAATCGCTGAGCGATTTGGCCGAAGCGGTGACCGACCGCCGCGCCATCAGTTCCGAGGAATTGCTTAGGCGACGCAATGCCCTGCAGATCAACGCCGCCAAACTGGACAGCGCCAAAGCCCTGGTGCAACAGGCCGAAGCCGCGTTGGCAACGACGCAAACCACGCTGGCCCGGCTCGTCGTTCAAGCGCCGGTAGACGGCGAGGTGTTGCAGGTCAATATCCGGCCCGGCGAGTTCGCCCAAGCCGGAGCCTTGACCACACCGTTGCTGGTGTTGGGCAATATGGATCAGTTGCATGTGCGGGTAGACATTGACGAGAATGATGCCTGGCGGTTCGACAAAAACAGCAAGGCCGTGGCCTTCCTGCGCGGCAATCGAAACTTCAAAACCGATCTGATTCCGGCTTATGTCGAGCCCTATGTGGTCCCCAAAAAATCGCTGACCGGCGACAGCACCGAACAGGTTGATACGCGCGTTTTGCAGGCGCTGTACAGCTTTGACAGGAGCCAACTGCCGGTCTATGTAGGCCAGCAAATGGATGTCTTCATTGAAGCCAAGGATTATGCAGGAGATGGCGGTTCACCGTTATGACCCGTCGCCCGCTTGCACTTTTTGTCTCCCTGCTGTTATCCGGCTGCTTTGCTGTCGGCCCCGACTATCAGCGCCCCAAAATCCCGATTCCCCGGCAATGGACTGAAACGCCTGCGGTTCAAGGTTTCCAACCGGAACAATGGTGGAAGACTTTTAACGATCCGATTCTCGACAAACTGATCAGCGAGGCCATCGCGTCCAACCTGGATTTGAAGCTTGCCTTGGAGCGGGTTAAAGACGCCCGCGCCCTGCGTTCAGCAACCATTGCAGCAGGCTTGCCCAGCCTGGACGCCAAGAGCAGCGCCAGCAGGCGGTTCAACAACTCGTCCTCACCCGCATCCCAAACCGGCACATCCTCTGCGGGCGGCGGTTTTGGCATCGGCAATCAATTCATCAACATTTTCCAGATGGGCTTCGATGCCCAATGGGAGCTGGATTTTTTCGGTGGCGTCAGGCGTGCGGTAGAATCTGCCGATGCAACGATTGATGTCGAAGTCGAAAACAGCCGGGATGTGCTGGTTACGCTGTTGGGCGAAGTCGCCCGAAACTATATCGAGCTGCGCGCCAATCAACGGCTGATCGCCATTACCCGTGAAAATTTACATGCGCAACAGGAAACCCGGGAACTGACGCAAATCCGCCAACAGACAGGGCTTGCCGGCATGCTGGAAGTGACCCAGGCGCAGGCACAGGAGGCAACGACCGAGGCGCAGTTGCCGAATTATGAAACGGCAGTCAAGCAATCGATACACGCACTCAGCGTATTGCTCGGCAAAGAACCCGGTGCGCTGGCCGTTCGGCTTGACCAACAAGGCACTATCCCGGCCATTGCCGCTAATGTAATAACCAACCTCCCCTCCGAATTATTACAACGCAGGCCGGACATTCGCCGCGCCGAACGGCAACTGGCCGTCGCCAACGCATCGGTCGGCGTTGCGACCGCCGAGCTGTACCCGAAAATCAACCTGGCGGCGTTCATCGGCTTGCAAAACACGACCATCACCGACTTCACCCCGATCGGAAAGTCGTGGTCGGCAGCGTCGTCATTAACCCTGCCGATCTTCAATTGGGGAAAACTGAACGCCAATATCGACAGCAAAAAAGCGCAATTCGAGCAGACCTTCCTGACTTATCAGTCCACCGTTTTATCCGCGTTTAAGGAAGTCGAAGATACACTGATCGCCTACAGCAAAGAACAGCAACGGCACAAAGCATTGGCAAAAGCCGTTGCCGCCAACCAGCTGGCGGTTCAATTAGCCAACGAGCGCTATCAAAAGGGCTTGACCGCGTTTCTTGATGTACTGACCAGCCAAACCGCGCTTTATCAAGCCCAGAGCTTGCTGCTCACCAGCGAGTCCCAGCTTGCCGGCAATCTGGTCGCCCTGTATAAAGCACTAGGCGGCGGCTGGCAAACCGAGGCTATTGTGAGTGATGTTGAAAAATAGCCTCGGCATTGTTCAACTTAAAAACCGCAGTTAGTCCACGAAAGACACGAAAAAAGTCATTATGTTGTATTGCACAGCCGTTCACCCTTTGGGTGATGATTCGCAACTTGGTATCGAGTTGAATATTTTCGTGCTTTTCGTGTCGCCTGGAGGCGCCTACTTTTGGCTTTCGTGGATCAGATAATTTTTCTAGGTTGAACAGCTTCGCCGGAATTCACGCGGAGAGCATCCAAACCGCTGCTTGAATGCTCGACTAAAATGCGCCGCATCGTTAAACCCCCAGCGAAACGCAATGTCGGACAGTCGATGGCCCGCATAAACCGGATCTTGCATATCCTTTCGGCAATTCTCCAGCCTGCGCTTCCAAACGTAGCGCATCAATGAAGTCCCTTCATCTGTAAACAGGTCGTTGATATAACGCGCCGACAAACCCGCGTGACGGGTAATCAGGCCGGTGTCGAGACCGGCATCCCTAAGGTTTTGCTCGATGAACGTCTTGATGCCGTTAAGCGAGACTGACCGGCTTCTGGACAGATTAAAATCAACCGGGCGCACCGATGCGACGGCCAAGGTCAGCAAGTCCAGCGCATGATCGGAAAGGCTGGAGAATTCGTGGTCTTGTAACTGGTCGGCGTGAGTGGCGGACGAGCGCAGGAAATTCGATGCAACAAAACCGATTCCTTGAGCGCCGGAAATGCGCAACGCAGTGCAACGGTCTATCCCCGCAATTCTGTCCCTGAACACAGTTCGGGGGATTGATAAATAAATCATCTTGCTTAACTCGCCAAAACAATGAACCCGATGCGGCCGGGTCGCATCATAGAGACTTATGTCGCCCGGCCGGAGCAAGACTTCCCGTCCATTTTGCTCCAACAGGCCGGAACCGGAAAGAAGCATGACCACGAAGTAGGCATCCTGGCTGCTCAAGTGCGGCTCCCTGGGCAATCGCTGTAACGAGATCGGGCTGGATTGAATTATCGACAGTTGCAGATTTCCCCAAGGATAAATAATCAAGTCTTGCGACAAGTTGCCATGGGCGGGTGAGATTATCTCAACATGGGTGTATTCACGGCATATCACCTCACGCAACCAGTCGACTCTTTCGCGCGGCGCAATAGCGTTGGTCGAAAGCTTGAGACCGGCTCTGCCCGGCAGTTTATCGGATAACTCAGTCATATTCATGATCCGGGCCTTGTTTAAAGAAACATTCACTCATTGTTTTCATATAAAAGTCGAAACAGCCGTTACGGTCAAGTTTTAGTTCCGTTTCGCACCAGCGGGAAACCGTAAAAAACGCCAGACTAAAGGCTTAACCCTTCGGCAAAACTGTCAACACACTCAAGGACAATAAAATGGAAGATCTACTCAACCACGCAGCGCCCCGCATTGCGCTTATCGCCTCCGGCATTTTCTTTATGACCGGTTTGCTGACCGGCGTATGGAAGTACCTCTGCATGAGACGGCACCCAAACGCCGAAGCGCCTCACTATGTCAACACCGCCCACCGTGCGGCGCTGATGTATGCGTTTGCGGCGCAACTGCTTGCCGTTTTCGCCGCGACCAGCGCATTTTCCGATACCGTGAATGCCGTCGCCGTGATCTTTCCGCTGCTGTTTTTCGGCATCGCCATATTCCACTACATCAACCTTGGCTTGACCACCCAAAGCAACAACAGCCTGCGTGATTCCGCCAACCGAGCGAAGGATAATTTTATCCTCAACATCCTGGCGGTATCGGAAATCGGCGGATTTTCCGTGCTGTTGCTGGGTTTCTTTTTACGGATATGGGGTTGAACAGGCCGCCAATACCTAGAATGGATTTTAGTGTCATGTTAAGCTCAACTGCATTTCCGGTTTTTTCTTAAGTCTACTTTGTCAGGCTGCGGGGAGCGGGTTTCTAGTGCCATGAATGGTAAATTCAAACCCATCCATGGTGCCTGGATTCCGGCAATCCATGCCGGAATGACGGTCATACATTGTGTGTCCATGAAATAGAATTAATAGCGCATCAACACGACAAGAACAGGGGTACAAAAATGAACTCACAAGAATTAGTTAAAGTATGGGATCTCCCGCTTAGAATTTTTCACTGGCTGCTGGTTGCCGGATTTTTTATCGCTTACCTGACTGAAGATGACTTATTAACGGTTCACGTCTGGGCGGGTTATCTGGTGACCGGATTATTGGCATTCCGATTGGTCTGGGGATTTATCGGCAACGACTATGCCCGGTTCTCAAATTTTTTATGCAGCCCTGCCAAGTCGATTGCCTATATTAAAGACCTGCTCGTATTAAAAACCCGGCGTTACATCGGCCACAACCCGGCGGGTGCGGCGATGATTGTCTTATTGCTGGTCAGTCTATTAGCGACGGTTATCACCGGATTTGCGGTGTACGGCGCAGACCAGTCCGCCGGACCGCTGGCGGCTATCGGCCCGGCCAACGAAAAAATGTGGGAAGAAGTGCATGAATTTTTCGCCAACTTCACATTAATGCTGGTGGTTGTGCATGTTATAGGCGTAGCCATTGAAAGCTATATCCACCGTGAGAATCTGGCCCGGGCGATGGTGCATGGGTTTAAAAAGAAATAATCCCGCTACCAGCTCGGTAGGATGGGTACGACTGCATGGATGCAGGAGGTAGAGCAACGCATGGAGCTGTTGCCGAGAGGCGTGGCCGAAACCCATCGCCAAGCAATGGTTTCGCGTCGCCTAAATCGCCTACTTTTGGTGTGCTACCCATCCTACCACGCTATACATGATCCATATTTAAGTCGATGATCAATTTTTCGTACATCTGCCAAATGTATTATTTCCTGCTTTTGCTGTTCTGTTGCATCGTTCCAGTGAAGGATTTCATCAATGCTGCGAAAGCAACCAAGGCAGACATCTTCCCCATTCAGGCAGCAGTTCCTTACACACGGCGAGATAATATTTACCAATGAAGAATCTCCAGAGCTTGGCTGGGCATTTTGCCCCGTTCGATACGTAAGGCGTTGGTTAAGCGGAGCCATTAAACTCACTCAGATGTTGCAAAAACGGTTGGAACGGGGTTACGTCCATACCATTATCCTACGTCCCTTAACAAGTCCTCAAACAAGCTCTATATCAAAATAGATTAGGTGTGACATATCTTTGAGATTTATCGATATAACTTCCACCTAGTTAGTAACTCGTCAGAAGGAGGTTCATTCAAAAATTCTGCCTTATCAATATTTATTACTGAAACATCGTAAAATGTTCCGTTAGTTTTAACGTTAGCTTTCCAATTTACGTCAAAATTAAAAGTCTGCAATTGTTCCGATTGAGCTAAGGAAGACACCCCAGCCAATATTCCACTAGCTACGGGAGCAGTCGAGAGAAGCCGAACAAAAATTACGCGACTTACCCAATGATATTCGTTTGGAGCGATAAGTTGTTTGAAACGTGTTGCTCCTATCCACCATTTCTCGCTAGATAGCTGCCAACTACGAGTCGAAGAAAGGAAGGAAGGTTGAGAAATAGGGGGAAACATACCTAGCCCAGGAGTATTAGCTGGCAGTGAAAGGTCAGCAGCAAACTGTTTTGATATAGTTGCGGTAAGATTTTCTCGATAAAAGATGCAGTTGTTATTATTAGGAGTTGAATGGAATTTCAATCGAGCGCGATTCTGTATAGATTTTACAAATTTATCTGTTAGCTTTTCCTGTGTTAGTTGTATGTAAGAATCAAAATCATCTAATGATTCAAAAATTAATACTTCTTTGTTGTGTTTAAGGCGTTGTAGTGCGGTTTCCCTGAGGAGATAGTCATTACAAATAAAAACAATGTTTTTTGGAGTTGTTTTATTTTTAGTGCAGACACTTATTAAAGTTTCAAGGATAAGCGCATCACGAAAACCTTTTTCGTTGTCTTGGTCTTTCGGATCAGTGGTGAATGGTGGCTTTCTCCAGATTGAGTTCTGAACCATCTCTGACCACTCGATTTCGTCAATTGGCGTAACTGCTACACTACCTTTTAAACTTTTAACCCATTTATGTAGCTTATCAAATACGTGCTTCTTGATATTCTCATGGTGAATGGCAGGACTATAATAGTTTGCTTCCGCAATTCCAGATAATTCAGCTATCTGACTTGTAATTGAAGAGGCTAGTTTCATAGCGGAGGTAGCTTGTTGAAAATGAAGCTCACCTAACACGACCTCTGGAACAACAAGTTCCAGAGGAATAAGTTTGAGGTTTTTCACCCAGAATTTGCCAAATTCTGGAGAAACAGAATTTTTCTTATCTTTATCCCAAAGAATGTTTGTATCAGGGACTACAATATGCGCGTGTATCTGGTCACGTTTAATTTTATTCATTAGAAATATTAGGTCCTTATCGCTTGCCCCACTATGTAAAATGGAGGCTATGGTAGGAAAGCATAGCATGCAAAAATCCAAATCATCCAACTAATAAGCTGTGTGGGGAGGGCAATGTCTGGGCTAACTGGCTAAACTTAACTAAAGTCATGTAGATCAGGCATGCTGTTTATGCCCGACATCAATTCGCGCAAAAGTTGGGCGGCAAAAAGATGTTGCCCAACCTCATTAATGCTCAACCTGCTGATAAAGTTCAGGCTGGGCCGCCCCTTCTATGACCAACTCCGCAAGCGCCCCTTTATCAATGGCCCGTGTCAGGCTGTGATCGACCAGCAGGTATTTGCCGGGGACTTCGGCGGTAAATTCAATCATCACCGCAGAACCTGGGGCGATGACTGTGGTCTGGACGTTTTTCAGCGGCGGGTTCATGATCGCGCCGTCTTGATACAGGTTATCGAAAATAGCGCCGATGATATGAAAGTTGGATGCTACATGCGACCCGACACCGACAAATAAGCGGATTTTTTCACCGACTTTGGCTTTTAAAGCCCGCTCGCCACTGAGCGAGTTGACCCGGCCGTTGAACAGAAAATACTCGGGCTTTTCGGCCAGCATTTTGTCCTTGCTGAACGCTTGCAAGCCTTTATCGCCGTACTTGCCGCTGGTGTAAAAATCGCCCTGCATCACGTAAAACTCGCGGTCGACTTTTGCCAAGCCCTGTTCCGGTTCGACCAGTATCATGCCATACATGCCGTTGGCGATATGGGTCGGCACATGCGGACTGGCGCAGTGATAAACATAAATGCCCGGATGCGTGGCTTTAAAGCGAAAGCTTTTTTCTTGGCCCTGCTCGACTTGCATTAAAGGTGCGCCGCCACCGGGGCCGACCACCGCATGCAGGTCGATAGAATGCGCCGAGTGTCCATCGGCGGTATGTTGAGCCGCAGTATGTTCGCTATGGGCCTCGCCCGCTGCACCGGGTTTGCCGTGATTCAGGTGTATTTCCACCTGATCGCCCGCCCTGGCGCGGATAAACGGCCCCGGCACTTTGCCGTTATAGGTCCAGTATTGATAGGTCACGCCGGGCATCATTTCGGCAACCAGTTCATCGGTATAAAGATCGACGCTGACCAGTTGAGGTTGTGTTCTGTTTAGATGAGCAGGTAAATCGTCGGCGCGGCGGCCGATTTCGTCAATACCGCTTTGCTGGGTCGTCGCTGGTTCGGTAGGCATCGGCATTGAGTGTTGCATTTGACCATTGCCAGACATCGGCATGGAATGCTGCATTTGGCCGCCTTCATGTCCGGCGACGTCTCCACCGGACATCGCCTTATGCCTGGCTTTTTCGGCCTGGATGGCGGCGGATTTTTCGGCATTCGCTTTGTTCATCGATTCGTCGGAGGAGCAGCCGGTGGTCAAGCTGCCCAGTGCCATTATCAGTAATAGCAAACTGGATGATTTGTTCATGATTTTACCTTTTGAGTGGGGACTGGGCCGTGTGCGCTGGAGAGTCTTGGAGAAGGCGCGCACGGCGCGCCCTACTCATTTTTAACGCCTACGAACAACTTGATAAGGGCGCGTGACGTAGCCAAGCGGAACGCTCCAAACATGCACCAAGCGGCTAAACGGAAAAACCAGGAACAAGGTCTGCCCTAAAAATAAATGCAATTTGAATATGATACCCATCTCGCTGACTTGATCCGCCGCGCCACTACGGAAAGTCACGATGCGTTGCGCCCATTCCCCCAGCAGCAACATATTGGAGCCGTCATAGTGATACAGCGAAATCGGCAAAGTCATCAGGCCCAGCGCCAGCTGTACGGCGATCAGCAGCAGGATGAAAATATCCATGCGGCTGCTGGTGGCGCGAATACGGGCATCGGTCAGACGGCGGCGTATCAGGATGATGATGCCTCTTAAGCACACTCCGCCGAAAACACCGCCCGCAACAACGGCCAGGATTTGTTTGGCCGACGTTGACAGGCCCAAGGCATGATAAACCGCAGGCGGCGTCAACAGGCCGACGAAATGCCCGACGAACAGCAACAAGATGCCGATATGGAATAAATTGCTGCCCAGCCTTAATTCATCGGCACGCAGGAATTGGCTGGACCCCGTGCGCCAAGTGTATTGATCACGGTCGTAACGCGCTAGGCTGCCGATGAAGAATACGCTGATCGCGATGTAGGGGTAATAGCCGAATAGTAAGGTATTGAGATAATCCACGATTGACTCCTTCTAAAGAGAACGGTTTTGCGACTTCAAAAACTGATCGCGCGGCGTGATAGTGATTGGACTGACAGAGGCGGTTTGGCTTTTACACGCATCCCCTGCCCCCATAAAACTGACGGCTTCGTCTTCCCAGATTTCATCCATGTAAACCACGGTTTCATCCTCGCCTTCGGTTGCGGCTTGCTGGCGGATTTCTTCCAGCTCTTCGGGTTCGCCGGCAAAACCTGCCAGCGCGTCGAAAACTGCGCTAAATTCGCTGCCGCGTTCGGTCAGCCGTGCGCCTAGCAAACTTAGTACGGGCATCGCGTCGTGCAGTAACTGCACCGCTTCGGCCTGTTCTTGCTGGGAGAGAAACTCCAGGAATAACGGGATGTAATCCGGCAGTTCATGCGTGGACATTTCAAAGCCGTGCGCTTCATACATTTGCAGCAGGTTAACCATCGCCTGCCCCCGGTCTCGGGATTCGCCATGGACATGCTCGAAAATATGCAGCGACAAAAACCGTCCCCGGTCGAATAGCGCCACATAATCCTCTTGGCTATCCATCAGGTCTGCGCCGCGGTAGGAGTCGATCAGCGCCAGCACGGATTTTTTATGGTCTTCCAGCAGCAGGTTTTCCTGCTCGACGACCGCCGCCATTTCGTCCAATGCTTCAAGCATCTCGGCTTCGGGATAACTCAGCAGTAGCGATAGAACTTTTAGGGTTTGCAGGCTCATTTTAGCTCCTGTTGTTTTATCGCTTCCACACTCCAGTGCTTTATCGTTCCCACGTTCCCCATGGGAATGCCTTGATACTCTCGTTCCCACGCGCTGCGTGGGAATGCAGTACCGGACGCGCTGCGTCCCGTATTGGCACGATGCGCATTTCTATATACTGGCCGTGACTCGCGGCGCAGCGCGCCTTTAACCGCATTCCCACGCAGCGCGTGGGAACGAGAATGTACTTGTGGGAACGATGAAACTAGTTTTAGTGTTTGCATAATGATGCCTTATTTGGCCGGTTCCACTTTAATAGGAATCTTGATCGGAATTCCACCGCTACGTTGCGGCTTTTTGTTGCCGCCGAACAGGTTGGTGTCATTATTGCCCGTGGAACATCCGCTGCCGAAACTGAACCCGCAGCCGCCTTGCTCGCCGTAAGCATCGAAGGTGGAGCTGGCATATTCGCGATGACTGGTTGGAATCACAAAACGGTCTTCGTAATTGGCAATCGCCATATAGCGGTACATTTCTTCAACCTGCAACTGGGTCAAACCGACGCGCTCCAGCACATCGGTATTGACCACGCCATCGACGGTAAGACTGCGCATATAGGCACGCATCGCCAGCATCCGCTCCAGGCTCAACACGATGGGTTCTTCTTTGCCCGCTGTCAGCAGATTGGCCAGATACTGCACCGGAATACGCAAGGAGCGCACATCGGGAATGTCGCCATCCATACCGATCTGGTCGTTTTCCGCGGCCGATTGTATCGGCGATAAAGGCGGTACATACCAGACCATCGGCAGCGTGCGGAACTCGGGATGCAGCGGAAACGCGACTTTCCAGTCTATCGCCATTTTATAAACCGGCGATTCCTTAGCCGCTGTCAACCAGGATTCGGGAATGCCGGCTGCGCGCGCTTCGGCTATTACGTCTTCATCGAAAGGATCGAGGAAAACATCCAGCTGCTGCTGGTACAAATCCTGCTCGTTCTCGCAGCTGGCCGCCTCTTCGATGCGGTCGGCGTCGTACAATAACACGCCTAAATAACGAATCCGCCCGACGCAGGTTTCCGAGCAAACCGTAGGCTCACCGGCTTCGATGCGCGGATAACAGAACGTGCATTTTTCCGATTTTCCGGTTTCCCAGTTGTAGTAGATTTTTTTGTACGGACAGGCGGAAACACACATCCGCCAACCACGGCATTTGTCCTGGTCGATCAACACAATGCCGTCTTCTTCGCGCTTGTAGATCGAGCCGCTGGGACAGGCCGCAACGCAAGTCGGATTAAGACAGTGCTCGCACAAACGCGGCAAATACATCATGAAGGTGTTTTCAAATTCACCGTACATGTCTTTTTGGATGTTTTCGAAGTTGGTATCGCGCGAACGGGATGAAAACTCCGTTCCCAGGATTTCTTCCCAATTCGGGCCTCCTTCGATTTTTTCCATGCGCTCGCCGGTAATCACCGAAAAGGGGCGCGCGGTGGGCGGGGCTTTCGATTCTTTGGCGCTGTGTAAATGCTGGTAATCGAAATCGAACGGTTCGTAATAATCGTCGATGGCAGGCAAATCGGGGTTGCCGAAAATGTTACGCAGAATCTTACGCTTGCCGCCTTGGCGCGGTTCTATCTTGCCGTTGATTTTGCGCACCCAGCCGCCGTTCCATTTGTCCTGGTTTTCCCATTGCTGCGGAAAACCCACGCCCGGCTTGGTTTCGACATTATTAAACCATGCGTATTCAACCCCTTTACGCGAGGTCCAGACGTTTTTGCAGGAAATGGTGCAGGTGTGACAGCCGATACACTTGTCCAGGTTTAGCACCATGCCTATTTGTGCGCGAATATTGCGCGGTCTTTTCGTGAGCTTAGTCATTACACTTCCTCCTGCTGATTCGCAGCCTGACTGGGCTCTTCCAGCCAATCGACATTGCTGAGCTTGCGGATAATCACAAACTCATCCCGATTGGAACCGACCGTGCCGTAATAATTAAAGCCGTAACTTAGCTGGGCGTAACCGCCGATCATGTGCGTCGGTTTAAGCGTCGCACGGGTAACCGAGTTATGGATGCCGCCGCGCCCGCCGGTAGTCTCCGATCCTGGCGTATTAATGATCTTTTCCTGAGCGTGATACATCATGCACATGCCTTCGGGAACGCGCTGACTGACCACCGCCCTGGCGACCAGCGCACCGTTGACGTTATAGGCTTCTACCCAGTCGTTGTCTTTAATGCCGACTTTCGCCGCGTCGACCTCACCCATCCACACAATCGGGCCGCCGCGCGACAAGGTCAGCATCAGCAGGTTATCGTTATAGGTGCTGTGTATGCCCCACTTCTGATGCGGGGTGATGAAGTTCAACACCAGCTCGTCATTGCCGTTGGGCTTTTGCCCCAGAATCGGCGCAATGGAGCGGGTATCGACCGGCGGCTTATAGACGCACAAGGTTTCGCCGAACGCCCGCATCCAGCTGTGATCCTGATAAAACTGCTGGCGGCCGGTCAGCGTGCGCCAGGGAATCCGTTCGTGAACATTGGTGTAGCAGGCGTTGTAGCAGACTTGCTCGGATTCCAAACCGCTCCAGGTCGGCGACGAGATGATTTTTCGCGGCTGCGCCTGTACGTCACGGAAACGGATTTTGTCGTCTTCGCGTGGCAACGCCAGATGGGTATGATCCCGCCCGGTGATTTTGCTTAAGGCTTCCCAAGCTTTAACTGCGACATGACCGTTGGTTTCAGGCGCCAGCATCAAGATGACTTCGGTCGCATCAATATCGGATTCGATGCGCGGCAGGCCTTTGCTGATGCCTTCATCGGTCACCAGCCGGTTCAGCTCGCCCAGTTGCTTGACTTCGGTCTCGGTGTTCCAGGCTATGCCTTTGCCGCCGTTGCCGACTTTGCTCATCAACGGCCCCAGCGACGTGAACATCTTATAGGTGTTCGGATAATCGCGCTCGACCACGACCAGCGTCGGCATGGTTTTGCCCGGAATCGGTTCGCATTCCTTTTTCTTCCAGTCCTTGACGTCGAACGGCTGAGCCAGCTCTGCCGGTGTGTCATGCAGGATCGGCACGGCGACTATGTCTTTTTCTACGCCCAAATGGCCTACGGTCAATTCCGAGAATTTCTTGGCGATGCCTTTGTAAATATCCCAGTCGGAACGCGATTCCCAGGCGGGATCGACAGCCTTGGACAAGGGATGGATGAACGGGTGCATATCCGAGGTATTCAGATCGTTTTTCTCGTACCAGGTTGCGGTCGGCAGAATAATGTCCGAATACAGACAGGTCGTGGACAGGCGAAAATCCAGCGTGACCAGCAAATCGAGTTTGCCTTCTGCGGCGGTTTCATGCCATTCGACTTCCGAAGGTTTATCGCCGCTATCGCCCAGATCCTTGCCCTGCACTCCGTGTTGCGTGCCCAACAAATACTTCAAGAAATATTCATGGCCTTTGCCCGAAGAACCCAGCAAATTGGAACGCCACACAAACATGTTGCGCGGAAAGTTAAGCGGGTTGTCCGGGTCTTCGCAGGACATTTTTAATTTGCCGCTTTTCAGCGATTTGACGACATATTCGATCGGGTCTTGTTTGGCTTTTTCCGCATTCCTGACCACTTGCAGCGGGTTAGTTTGCAGTTGCGGCGCGGACGGCAGCCAGCCCATGCGTTCGGAGCGGACGTTAAAATCGATCAAGCTGCCTTGCCAGTCTTTAGGCTTGGCCAGCGGCGATAGAATCTCGCTCACTTTGAGCTTTTCGTAACGCCATTGGCTGGTGTGATTGTAAAAAAACGAGGTGCTGTTCATCTGCCGGGGCGGACGCTTCCAATCCAGGCCGAACGCCAGCGGCAGCCAACCGGTTTGCGGACGCAGTTTTTCCTGCCCCACATAATGCGCCCAGCCGCCGCCGGACTGCCCGACGCAGCCGCACAGCATCAGCATATTCATGATGCCGCGGTAATTCATGTCCATGTGGTACCAGTGATTGATACCGGCGCCCAGGATCACCATCGAGCGACCCTTGGTCTTTTCTGCGTTGGTCGCAAATTCCCGCGCCACCGCGATTACGTTTTTCCGGCTAACGCCGGTGATTTTTTCCTGCCACGCGGGCGTGTACGGGACATCTTCGTCATAAGACCCGGCGACGTTAGCACCACCCAAGCCGCGATCGATGCCGTAGTTGGCAACCAGCAGATCAAACACCGTGGTCGCCAATACTTCGGTGCCGTCGGCCAGGGTGATTTTTTTAACCGGCACATTGCGCTTTTGAATAACGTCATGGGTGGAATGGGTGAAATGCGGATGTTCGGAACCGCCGAAATAAGGGAAGCCGACGCTGGCGACATCGTCTTTAATATCGATCAAGCTCAAGCGCAACCGCACTTCCTGGTTGTCTACGGTTTTTTGTTCGATGTTCCAATGTCCGGCTTCGCCCCAGCGGAAACCGATGGAACCACAAGGGGGAACGATATGACCGTTGATTTCATCGTAGGCGACGGTTTTCCAGTCGGGATTATTGTCCTGGCCCAGCTGGCCTAAAAAGTCCGAGGCCCTGAAGAAGCGGTCCTGCACATAATAACCGTCCTGTTCTTTCAGCATGACCAGAAACGGCAAGTCGGTGTTTTCGCGCACATACTGGTTGAAATACGGGCTTTGGCGCTCGACATGAAATTCCTTGAGAATCACATGCCCTATCGCCATCGCCAGCGCGGCATCGGTGCCTTGCTTCGGATGCAACCACAGGTCGGCGAACTTGCTGGCCTCCGAATAATCGGGACTCACGACCACGACTTTTGCGCCTTTATACCGCGCTTCGGTCATAAAATGGGCGTCAGGGGTGCGGGTTTGCGGCACGTTTGACCCCCACAGCATCAAAAATCCGGCGTTATACCAGTCGGCCGACTCGGGCACGTCGGTTTGCTCGCCCCAGGTTTGCGGCGATGCGGGCGGCAAATCGCAGTACCAGTCGTAAAAACTCATGCTGACGCCGCCGATCAGCGACAGGTAACGGCTACCGGCCGCATAAGACACCATCGACATCGCAGGGATCGGCGAAAAGCCGATAATACGGTCGGGGCCGAAAGTTTTGGCGGTGTATATATTGGCCGCCGCGATGATTTCGTTGACCTCTTCCCAATTGGCGCGAACTAGACCGCCCAGGCCCCGTACAGCTTTATATTCAGAGGCTTTGTTAGGGTCTTCGACTATCGACGCCCAAGCCTCGACCGGGTCTAAAGTCAGTCTGGCCTCGCGCCACAACTTGACCAGACGTCCGCGTATCAGCGGATATTTAAGCCGGTTGGCGCTGTACAAATACCAGGAATAACTCGCACCGCGTGAACAGCCGCGCGGCTCGTGATTGGGCAAATCGGGGCGGGTGCGCGGGTAATCGGTTTGCTGGGTCTCCCAGGTCACCAGGCCGTTTTTAACGTAGATCTTCCAGCTGCAAGAACCCGTGCAATTGACGCCGTGCGTGGAGCGCACGATTTTGTCGTGTTGCCAGCGCGATCGGTAACTGTTCTCCCAACTTCGGTCTTCATTGGTCACCACGCCGTGGTCACCGGAGAAAGTATCTACTTTTTTCTTGAAAAACAGTAAGCGATCCAGGAAATGACTCATAAGATTTACCTATATTTTAGGGTTTTGGTGTTTGTTTGGGGTTCGTACCTCATCCCCAACACATCAACTTAAACAAATTGATGCTCACCACGAAGACACGAAGTTCACGAAGAAAAAAACTCTAAAGTAAAAACTTCGTGCCCTTCGTGTCTTCGTGGTGATAGCTTTTATTTTTCAACAATCAACAAGGCATAGCCGCCGTTTTACGCGCGTAAAACCACCAGGTAATGCCAATACACACCAGATAAAAAGACATAAAACAATACAACGCCGCATTGGGTGTGCCGGTCATGCTGATTGCCGTACCGTAACTCTTGGGGATAAAGAATGCACCGTAAGCTGCAATCGCCGAGCTAAAACCCAGCACCGCCGCCGCTTCTTTTGCCGCGTCTTTCTTGGCTTTGGCAATCGCTTCTTCGCCCTGCCCTTTTGCCGCACACAAACGTTCAGTCATAAAGATAACCGGGATCATGCGGAAGGTGGAACCGTTGCCTATGCCGGTGGTGATAAACAACAACATGAACATCGCGAGGAAGCCCCAGAAATCGCCGGGATTTCCGGCCGAAGGCATAAAATGCAATACGCCGAACACCGCACCAATCATGATAACGAAATTCCACAGCGTCACCTGCGCTCCGCCCAGCTTGTCGGCCAACCAGCCGCCGACCGGTCTGATTAACGCACCGACCAGTGGTCCCAAAAAGGCGTATTGAGTCGGGTTAATATCGGGAAACAGGATCTTGATCAGCATCGGGAAACCCGCCGCATAGCCGATAAACGAGCCGAATGTTCCGGTATAAAGCCAGCACATCAGCCAGTTATGTTTGCGCTTGAAAATGACCGACTGCTCTTTGAAGGAGGCTTTGGCAGAGGCAATATCATTCATGCCGAACCACGCCGCAATACTGGTGGCGATGATAAACGGCACCCAGATAAAACCGGCGTTTTGCAGCCAGATCGATTTAGTCACCGCGCCCTTAACCCACTCTTGCGGCTCGCCACCTAGCGAACCGAATACACCCGCAGCAATAACCAGCGGCACCACAAACTGCACGGTACTGACGCCCAGATTGCCCAAGCCGGCATTCAAACCCAAGGCCGTGCCTTTTTGCGATTGGGGATAAAAGAAGCTGATATTCGCCATGCTGGAGGCAAAATTGCCGCCGCCAAAACCGCATAACAAGGCTAATACCACCATTAACACATAAGGCGTTTCGGGATTTTGTACCGCAAAACCTATCCATAAAGACGGCAACAGCAACGAAGCGGTACTGATCGTAGTCCAGCGACGACCGCCGAAAATAGGCACCATGAACGAGTAGAAAATCCGCAAAGTAGCACCCGAAAGCCCCGGCAACGCCGCCAACCAGAACAATTCATTGGTAGTGTATTTAAAACCGATACTAGGCAAGTTAATAACCACGACACTCCACACCATCCACACCGCAAAAGCCAGCAGCAAGGCGGGAATACTGATCCACAGGTTACGGGTCGCAATACGCTTGCCGGTCTTTTCCCAAAAAACCTGGTCTTCAGGATTCCAATCAGTGAGCACCAATGGCGACGGATGACTCAGCTCATGCAGATCTTTCGAAATTTTGGCCAATTCAGGCACAACGCGACGCTCCATCCGCACAATGGAAAAATGCATCCAGCTCAGCGCGATCGTCATCAATACGAACAGCAGCATGAAGCAGCTGCTCCAGATGCCGGTCAAATCGTTCAACATACCGAAAGTCAGCGGCAACAAGAATCCGCCCAGCCCGCCGACCATGCCTACGGCACCGCCGACAGCGCCGACGTTATCGGGATAATAAACCGGGATATGTTTGTACACTGCCGCCTTGCCGAAGGACATGAACAGGCCCAGTACCGAGACCAGGAAGATAAAGCCCATCGGTTGAATCGCCAGACTAAAGGCAATGTCGCCCTTGCTGCCGTGAACGATATAATCCGTAGGCGGGTAGGACAGGAAAAATGTACAGATAGAGGCAACAATAAACGTCCAGTACATCAGCAACCGCGCCCCATAACGGTCGGACAACCAGCCGCCCAATGCGCGAAACAGGCTGGCGAAAATGGAATACGCCGCAGCCAGCATACCGGCCGACTTAATATCGAAACCGTAAGCGCCGACCAGATAGCGCGGCAACCACAACGCCAATGCGACAAAAGCGCCAAAAACGCAGAAGTAGTAAAGCGAAAACCGCCAGACCCGCATATCCTTGAGCGGTTCCAGTTGCTTTAAAAATGACTCAGGTTTAACACCAGACTCGCGACGCTGTTTAAGCATCGGCTCATCATCGGTCACAAACCAGAAGACTGCCGCCATCAACAGCAGGGCTGCCGCCCAGATTTGCGCTACAGCATGCCATCCGAATGCGACCATCACAAAAGGTGCGACGAATTTAGTCACCGCAGCCCCGACATTACCGAGCCCAAAAATACCTAACGCCGTGCCTTGCTTCTCTTTAGGGAACCAACGCGAAACATAGGCAATGCCCACGGCAAACGAGCCGCCGGCAACCCCGATGCCGAGTGCCGTTACCAAAAACAGGGTGTAGGTTTCAACCGTGGTCAGCAAGAAGGTAGCGATAGCCGCCGTCACCATCACCGTTAGATAAACGATACGGCCGCCGTACTGGTCGCTCCAAATGCCCAGCATCAGCCGGATTAACGAACCTGAAAGTATCGGCGTGCCGACCAGCAAGCCGAATTCGGTCTCGCTTAAATGCAGGTCTTTCTGGATTTGCAAACCGATGATAGAAAAGATGGTCCACACCGCAAAGCAGGTGGTGAATGCCACCGTGCTCGCGGTAAGCGCGCGTTTTTGTTGGGAGGAATTAATGTCTGACACGATATTTCGCCCTTATGTTTTTATTGTTATAGGCCCATACACTACCATAAAACATATGGTATTTATTCATATAAAATACATCTTATACTGGCTTCCTTAAGTCGTTCCGTATCACCATGAAAGTTAACAAATAATTCCAGATAAATTTACATTTTCATCTACAAAACAAGGAATACTGCAGACCTCAACAAGAAAAACATTGTCCGTAGCACTGCCACATTCGCGACAACTCGTAGTCGTGGCCGAAACGGCCCAATTCAATTAAAAACGTAAAGTTTATCCCCTACAAATCAGGCTATAGAATAGCTTCGCGACTGTTATCTTTTCATGTAGAATGCTTGAAGTTTAGCCTTAGTAAAAATCAATCATGCCTGTGGACAGTCCAATAAAAAAACTTTTGATCGTCGATGATAGCAAGGTATCCAGAATGTTAATCCGCACACACATTCTTGTCCAACGCCCCGACTGGGTTATTTTTGAAGCTGACTGCGGCGAAGACGCTATTGAACTTGCCGATAATGAGCGTCCGGACTATTGCACTATGGATATTAACATGCCGGGCATTTCAGGAACCGATGCCGCAGAGCAGATATTATCTAAACATCCTTTAATGAAAATAGTTATTTTCTCGGCAAATATTCAAGAAACCCACAAAAATCGTGCCCGTTCGTTTGGGTCCATATTAGTTGCAAAACCAGTCACAGAAAAATCAATTGCTCTGACGCTAGACTATTTTACAAATTCCAAATGAGCAATCTCAGCGAACTTCATCTTGATGCCTTGGCTGAAATATTTAGCATCGGCGCAGGCCGCGCAGCATTAAGCCTTAGCGAGATTGTCGGAGACGAAGTACATATTTCCGTCCCCTCTGTGCAAGTCATTAACGCAGAAGACATCAATGCGACAACATTATCGTTGAACAGTGGACGATTCGGTGCGGTAAGCCAGTACTTTAGCGGCCCGTTTAATGCCGAGGCGGTGCTTTTATTTACCGAAGAGCAAGCCTTAAAAATCGTCAGCGATATGATGGGCTCGCAGATGAGTCTTGAAGAACTTGCAGAATTTGAGCACGAAGCGATGTGTGAATTGGGCAACATCATTTTGAATGCTTGCCTATCAGCGATGGCTGACATACTCCACTTCACACTGGAAAGCTCCTTACCCAATTACAGAGTCGCATCAGCCGATGAAATATTACATCGGCTCAAAGAAAACTCCAATCAGCCCTATGTGATGGTATTACATATCGATCTCGCCATCGAAAAGCGGCATACGACCGGCAATCTCGTATTCCTGTTAAGCTCCACATCCCTGACGAATCTTGTTATCCATATTAATCAATTTCTTGGCAGTATTTCATGAATACCCTCAGTGCAAAGCGTTTTGATATGGAAGATATATTTAATTCACTAAACCTCGGGGTATGCGTTGTCGATACCGATAGCAAAGTATTGCTCTGGAACAACTGGATTGCCAAGCATAGCGACATTAAAGAAACCGACGCCCTTAACCGGCAATTTGAAAACGTGTTTTCAGAGTCTGTGTCACCGGCATTCCTGACCGCACTCAAAAACACCCTGACGCACAGACTGCCCGTGGTTTTGTCGACGGCTCTGCACCGTACGCCGCTGCCGCTGTACAATGGATGCGAAGCAATTCAACAGCAAACCAGGATGTATCAATCGATCACCATCACGCCCATTCAGTCGCAACTGAACGAATCATGCTGCCTCATTCAAATAACGGATTCCAGCACCTCAATCAAGCGTGAAAAAATGCTGCGCTCACACTCGGAAATCCTGAAGAAAGAAGCGACAACGGACAGCTTGACCGACATCTGCAACCGCCGATTCTTCGATGCGCATTACGAAATGGCCATAGCCGAGGCAAAGCGGCAAAAACACCCTTTATCCATCTTCATGGTCGATATTGATTTTTTTAAGTCCTATAACGATTATTACGGACATATAGCCGGCGATAATGCAATAAAGCAGGTCGCGAGCGCGTTAAAATCGCAACTATCGCGCGCCACCGACATCGTGGCGCGTTATGGCGGAGAAGAATTCGTTCTGGTGATGCCGCATTTACCCCAGAAAGTCGCCGAACAATTTGCCGAAAAATTAAGAAGCGCCGTTTTTAATCTGGCAATGCCGCATATAAAATCCCGTCCATTCAACCAGATAACGATTAGCGTCGGTCTTTGCACCGGCATTCCGGAAAACGACGACAACCTGTTAAACAAAGCTGACGCGGCACTCTACCAAGCCAAACTGAAAGGTCGCAACCGGTGCATTTGCCTCCCGCTTTGCGAAACCGAAGAATATCTGGAACAATAGACCAGACCCGCCGGATAAAACTCAAGATCATGAACCTGATGTTGAGCCGCTAACAACCCGATTAAACTCAAGTTAAATTTTATTCAGTCTCATCGTATGAAATTCAAACCATCCGCCATTACACTGGCTTTAAGCCTCGCCCTCTTCCCTGCCCCTCCACAGGCCGTTGAGATTACCAAAATCGAATTGCCTGACATGGGCGACTCTTCCGGCACCCTGATTACGCCCGCCGAAGAAAAAGAGTTTGGCGAAGCGTTTTTCCGCAGCCTGCACTCGCAAATTTCCATCAATCAGGATGCCGAAATTCAGCAATACATTCAAACTATCGGCGAAAGACTGGTAGCCAATAGCGACGCACCGAGCAACCCGTTCCATTTCTTTGTGGTAATGGAAAATGACATTAATGCTTTTGCGGGACCTGGCGGCTATATTGGCGTAAATTCCGGGTTGATTTTAATCACCGAAGCCGAAAGCGAATTGGCATCGGTTATGGCGCACGAAATTGCCCACGTTACCCAACGCCATTTGTACCGCGCTTACGAGGCCTCCAGCCGCTTATCTATCCCTACTGCCGCTGCGACACTGGCCGCCATTTTATTGGGCACCCAATCCCCCGCTCTTGGACAAGCCGCCATCGTGGCTATCCAGGCCGGTAACGTTCAGTTTCAAATTGATTTTACGCGCGAAAACGAGGCGGAGGCTGACCGGGTCGGCATGCAAACCTTGGCAGGCTCCCAATATGATCCGCGCAGCATGCCCACTTTTTTCGAGCGTCTACAGCAATCCAGCCGCTATTACGGGCAGAACATTCCTGAATTTCTAAGGACCCACCCGGTTACCGCCTCACGTATTTCCGACACACGGGGACGCGCGGAAACCTATCCCTACAAACAATATCCGGATTCGCTCGGCTACCAATTAGCCAAAGCAAAAATTCGGGTGTTAACCGGCACCGACAATGCCGAAACGCTTAAATACTTTCAAGCCCGATCAACTCAAGGCACCATCGAACAACGCACCGTTGCCCGCTACGGGCTTGGCCTGTGCGCACTTAACTCGCAAAAATTCAATGACGCGGAAACAATTTTCCAGCAACTCGGCAAGGAATACCCGAATCAGGCTCAATACGCAACCGCGCTTGCCCGCACTGCGCTGGACTCGAAAAACTACAGCACAGCGCTGGCTCGCTATAAAAAACTGACCGAACAATTTCCCGATAACGAGGCCATTAAGCTCGAATACATTACCTCCCTGCTAAAAGCCGGTAACGCCGACCTGGCACGGAAAAACTTACTTCTGTTAAAGCCTAAAACCCAGCAACAACCGATTTATTCACAGCTGTTGGCACAAGTTTATAGCGACTTAAACCAACCCGCCGAATCTCATCGTTATCTTGCGGAATACTACTATGCAACGGGGCAAACCAGAGATGCAATCCTGCAAATAAAACTGGCTCAAAAATCAAAAGGCCTTAATTTTCAACTATCTTCCATCCTTAACGAACGACTCAACTTCTTTACCAATGAGGAAGAAGAGGCCAGACGCAATCGGTGATAATACTGAACGTTACCTGAACAAAAAGCACTGCTTGCCTGTCATTTTGTTTATTAGCAGCAGCTAAAATTCCATAACTAGCTGTATTTATTTAAATTTTCAGGAGCGATCATATTTTTCCCGCGAATCCCCATTTTTAAATAGACAAGGGGAGTTCATTTGAATAAAATTCGCACCAGCTTAAGGGACTGAGCTCGGTTTCATTACCGACTAAGAGGGGGAATTTAGTCTTTTAGACTAGCTGATAATAATAATAAAATAAGTGACACTGCTTGGGTCAAGTTGCAAACGACAACTAAATAACAATAATAACAGCACTCAACACGCCCGCTTTATGCGGGCTTTTTATTGCCTGAAGAAATGTGACTGGAAAGCGGCTTTTAAAGCACGTCATCTCAGCAGCAGCCGAAGGAAAAGGTAACTTTCAAACCAAGCCGGATGGGACATGTTGCTCCGCTCGAAACCTTGCACGTCAGACCTTCCAGGCTTTAAAAAACTGGAAGGTCTGCATGTCGGCCTGCTTCTCGCCTAACGCTAGGTAAGGGACTGCCGGAATAACGACATCCCGCAGATGCTTGTGAATAACGACGAGCGCAAAGCGTGGGAATGATAAGTCCAAGTTTCGGGAAGTTTTATTTCCGATCAAATCCTTACATAGTCAAGCGCACCCCAATCCACCCCGCTCTGGGCGCACCGGGCGCCACAAACCGGCGATCGTCAAAGCCCGGCAATATCTCATTGGCCTGCCCATAAACACCGAAAGAGTTGTAGTTCTTGTCGAAGATATTATCGACCTTGCCGAATACCGCAAAATTCTTGGTCACCTTGTATTCCGCCTTGGCGTTAAACAGCCAGTAACCGGCTAACGGCGCTGTGGAATTGGCCTCGTCGCCCCTGAAATACTTATTGCCGCTGTAGATGCCGTCAATGCCCAACGACACGCGCTGCCATAAATCGACGCTTACATTAGCCTTATAGATATGCTCGGGAATACCCGGAATTCTGTTGCCTTTGGTAACCGCCATCGCCTGGGTCGTATCCAGCGGATTCTGAATATCAAAGCCATCCAAAAACCGTGCATTCAAATAGGTATAGTTGGTCGAAAAATGCCAGTCGTCAATCCCGCTGAACAGCTGCGGATAATTAACGGTCGTTCCCGCTTCTATGCCGTAGCGACGGGTCTTGCCCACATTGCTGAAATAGCCTTGACTGATAAGACCGCTGGCGGCATCGCGGCGAAAAATAATGTCATTGTGGTTGATGGTGTTGAAATAGCCCAGGTTCCATTTCAAATCCCCCTTGCCTAACAGCTCATCCAAGTCTCCCCTGAAACCACCTTCCCAAGTTTTGGCGACCACCTGC